>PPYE01679858.1_pt1 | contig 88459 bp, 71 predicted proteins | sample 1559881 | NCBI WGS metagenome assembly PPYE01 (sample SAMN08240022, study PRJNA423297) | Human gut metagenome, whole genome shotgun sequencing project.
GCCGAAGTTGAAAGGCAGATTGCCGCTCTGGCGGGCTTGCAGCGTCGAGCCGTTACGCGGTTTGGTAAAACCGCGTAACCCAACTAAAAACGGTTGCCGCGGAAGCCGCCGCCATTGCGGCCGCCACGGTCGCCACCGCGACCGCCACGGTCGTTACCACGGTTGCCGCCAAAGCCGCCGCGACCGCCACGGTCGCCGCCACGGTCACCAAAGCCGCCACGGCCGCCACGGTCGCCGCCGCGACCACCACGGTCGCCGCCACGGCCACCGCGATCGCCAAAGCCGCCGCGACCGCCACGGTCGCCGCCACGGCCACCGCGATCGTCACGGCCGCCGCGAGGACCGCGGTCCTCGTCCAGGCCCATGGCGACGAGCGGAGCGATAACCTTATCGAGAGCGGCCATCAGCTCGGTGGCCTCCTCGTAAGAAAGCTCGGGCAGGAGCTTCTCCTTCTTGTTGGCAAGCTCGACCAGACCCTCAGCGGCATCCTCGGCAGCGAAGACGACGATCTTGCGCATATCGCCCTCGGCGTCGTCGATGCGGCCGACCAGATCGGCAGCCTCGGCCTCGGCCATCAGACCATCGAGCTCACGAAGGCGCATGCCCAGCAGGTCGGACATTTCCTTCTGCTCCATCTTGGGCTTGAGGTCAAGAAGCTTGATGGCGCGCTCGATGTTCGCCATGCGCTCGGCCTTGGCCTCCTCCTCCTTGGAAATAGCAAAGCGACGGCTACGCAGCAGGCGGGCGGCCTTCTGCATCTTGTCCATCAGCTCTTCGTCATCGTAATCAACGGCGGCCTCGACAACCTCGGCCTCTTCCTCGGCGGAAACCTCGTCAGCAGCCTCAACCTCGGCAGCTTCGGTCTCCACGGTCTCGACTGCCTCGACCTCGGCAGCCATGGTCTCGTTCTCGGTCTCGTTCATGATCTCTTCGTTCTCGGACATGAGACTCCTTCTTGGCCCTCTCGGGCATCATCGCCCCATTCGCGGGGCCCGTCGCGCACTCTTTGCGCTTTAAACATTCATGCCTCTCGGCAAAACGTCCATTAGTTTATGGTGTTGCCATCCAATCTAGCTGCAGAATCTATGTGCACACATTAATGCGACATGTCGCGGTATCATGGCCTGAACCAAACGTATCCACCTTAAGGAGCCCGCCATGATCAAGCCCATCATGAAATCCGAGTTCTTTTTGCGCCTTCCTTCCGAAGACGCGGGACCCGACGACGCCGCGACCGGGCAGGACCTCCTGGATACGCTCAACGAACATGAGCACGAGTGCGTGGGCCTCGCCGCCAACATGATCGGCGTGCGCAAACGCATCATCTGCGTAAAGGACGGCACCAGGGCGCTCCTGATGTACAACCCTCAAATTCTTGAGCAGGTCAATGCCTATCAGACGAGCGAAGGGTGCCTCTCGCTGATCGGCGAGCGTCCCTGTACCCGCTATCGCCGCATTAAGGTTGAGTATTTGGACGAGAACTTTGTCCGCCGCATCAAAAACTTCTCGGGCTACACCGCCGAGATCATCCAGCACGAAATCGATCATTGCAACGGCGTCGTTATATAGTTCCGCGAGTCAAGGAAAATGATCTGTTTTCCTCCGTCCCTAATGGACCATGATAACGACGCAGGCTGAGTATACGACAGCGAGCGAGCCGCATTTGCACCAAGGTGACGTGAAACGAAAGGGCGCTGACCTTCTGGTCGCGCCCTTGAAGTTGAACGTCAGATTGGTGTGAATGCGGCTCGCGCAGCGTCAAGCGGTCCGCCGTTCGGTAGAACGGCGGAACTAGTTACGCCTGGCGGTAGTGATCAAAGAAATCGGCGAGGTCTTCGAGCGACTCCTTGAGTACTTCCATGCGCGGCAGGTACACGATACGGAAGTGGTCGGGCTCAGCCCAGTTGAAGCCGCCGCCGCGCGTGATCAGGATCTTCTTCTCGTGCAGCAGGTCAAGGGCGAACTGCTCGTCATCGGTAATGTTGAACTTCTTCACATCCATCTTGGGGAAGATGTAGAACGCCGCGCGCGGCTTAACCACCGAGATGCCGTCAATCTTGTTGAGCGCCTCATACACAAAGTTGCGCTGCTCGTAGACACGGCCGCCGGGACGGATGTAGTCGTTAACGGACTGATGACCACCGAGTGCCGTCTGAACGATCGACTGAGCCGGCACGTTGGAGCACAGGCGCATGTTGGAGAGCATGTTGATACCCATGATGAAGTCGCTCATGCAGCGCTGGTTGCCCGAAAGCACCATCCAGCCAATACGATAGCCCGCAATCATGTGCGACTTGGAAAGGCCACTAAAGGTAACGCAGGGCAGGTCGGGGGCGAGCGAGGCAATCGAGACGTGCTCGTAGCCGTCCATGCACAGGCGGTCGTAAATCTCGTCTGCAAAAATCATGAGCTGGTGCCTGCGCGCAACCTCAACGATGCCCTCGAGCACCTCACGCGGGTAAACGGAGCCCGTGGGGTTGTTGGGGTTGATGATGACGAGGGCTTTGGTCGCGCTCGTGATCTTGGACTCCATATCCTCCAGGTCGGGATACCAATCCGCCTGCTCGTCGCACAGGTAGTGCACAGGATGGCCGCCGGCAAGGGTCGCGCACGCCGTCCACAGCGGGTAGTCGGGGCTGGGGATCAGAATCTCATCGCCGTTGTCGAGCAGCGCGTTCATCGAAAGCTGAATGAGCTCGGACACGCCGTTGCCCGTGTAGATATGCTCCATCTGAACGTTGGGCAGGCCCTTGATCTGCGAATACTGCATGATCGCCTTGCGCGCGGAGAACAGGCCGCGCGAGTTGGAATAGCCTTCGCAGTCGGGCAGCTGCTGGCGCATGTCCTTGATGACCTCATCGGGCGTGCGGAAACCGAAGGGCGCCGGGTTACCGATATTGAGCTTGAGGATGCGCTCGCCCTCGTCCTCCATACGGGCGGCCTCGTCGACGACGGGGCCGCGAACGTCATACAGGACGTTATCGAGCTTGGTGGATTTAGAAAAAGTACGCATGGTGGTGCTCCTTGGAATTTGAGCTGAGAGACTAGGTTCGGATTTGGCAACGTTATGGGACGAGGACGTCTCGACTTGATCGGCGTCACTGGCGAGCAGCCAGGAAACATCGACCTCCAAAATACGGGCGAGCAGCTCTGCCACATCGCGCCGCGGGATCGTCTTGCCGCTCACATATTGGCTCATCTGACTCTTGCCGAGTTTTTTGCCGAGCATCTCCGATGCGCGGATTACATCCGACTGGCGAACGTCGCGATCGGACATGGTCTGTCGCAGGCGATCGCTAAACGTCTCTTGGGCCATTAGAACCTCCTTGCTGGCAAAGTTCAATTTATAGAACACAAATTGAACCTGAGTTCAATTTAGGCAGCAGTATAGCGCGGCGCATTATCCGAAAGTTCAATTTCATAAGAAAATGTACCGAACCCCGAGAATTGTCCCAAAGTAGACAACAGGTACGCGCTTTTAGAGATATTCAAGGAAACGAGCCGCCGCAAGCGAAACGTCAGCGGTGCGGTATATGGCGTTGATCTGCCGATGAGGATGTCCCTCGAGCGGGCGCACGGCAACATCGAACTGGCAGCGGCGCAAGATGAGCGCCGGAAGAATGCTCACGCCCAGACCGTCCTCGACCATGGCCATAATCGCATAATCATCCCAGGTCGACAGCTTAGAGCGTACCGCCAGGCCCGCGCGGCGAAACAGCGGCGTAATCTCGTCGTCGCTACCGCGTTCCAGCAGAATAAACTGCTCGTTGGCCAAATCGGCAAGGGAAACGACCTCCGCGGTAGCAAGCGAGGAGTCCGCTGGCACCACGGCCATCAACTCATCTTGCACCAACGGCCGCGACGCCATGCCGGCGCCGCGTGGTTCGCGCGGAATAAAGCCCAGGTCGCAGCGACCTTCCGCCACCCATTGCTCAATCTCGGAGTAATCACCCATCAGCAGCTCGTAATCGACGTCCGGGTGATCGGCGCGAAAGTGCGCAATCACCGGCGGCAGCACGTGGGTCGCCACGCTCGAAAACGTACCGATGCAGATTTTGCCGCGCATGAGCCCACGCATCTCATCCACCCGTCGCTGCAAACGAACAAATTCCTCGCACAACGCCTCGACCGCCGGCATGATCTGCCGCCCATCGGCAGAAAGCACTACGCCCTCGCGGCTTCTATCAAGCACTTTAAAGCCCCAGTCGGCCTCAAGATCGGCCACCATACGGCTCACGCCCGACTGCGAATAGCTCAGCCGCTCGGCGGCGCGCGTAAAACTGCCGGCGCGCACGGTCTCGAGTAGGACCTGCATCTTTTGAACATTCGTTTCCACGGCACCCCTCCACATATGCATGAGCTTTTGTCATGTTATCTATGAATTATATTCGCTTTTCTTCTATAGCCAGTTCACCCATAGTGAACATGCTCGGATATAGAGGGGATTTCAGCGCATGAACAACGGACTGTTTACGTACTTAGCAGCATTGCTATTGTTTGGCTCCAACGGCATCATCGCCGCTGCCATTGCGCTGCCGAGCTCCGATATCGTGCTACTGCGCACGTTCTTGGGCGCACTCTCGCTTGTCACCATCCTCGCCGTCACCCAACGCCATAAGCTGCAGGCGCCATCCCGCCCCCGCGAAGCCGCAGCCCTCCTCCTCTCGGGAGCCGCGCTGGGCGCCAGCTGGATTTTTCTGTTCCGCGCCTACCAGACGATCGGCGTCGGCGTATCCTCGCTGCTGTACTACTGCGGCCCCATCATTGTCATGGCGCTCTCCCCGCTCATCTTTGGCGAAAAGCTGACCGGCAGCAAAATCGCCGGCTTTATCGCCGTCGCCTGCGGTGCTTTTCTCATTGCGGCACAAGGTCTAGGCGGCAATATGCCCATTGCGGGTATCGCTTGCGGCATCGCCTCGGCATTTTGCTATGCGCTGATGGTCATCGCCAGCAAGGGCGCGCCGCACATCGAGGGCCTCGAGAACTCCGCGCTCCAGGTGAGCGCCGCCTTTGTGACCGCGCTGGTCCTCACGCTCATCACGCAGGGCGCCCCCTCGTTCCTGTCCGCCGGCGTCGCCGCCAATATTGATTGGCGCGCCGTCGTCATGCTCGGCGTCGTCAACACCGGCATCGGTTGCCTGCTCTACTTTAGTGCCGTCGCCAAGCTGCCCGTCCAGACCGTTGCGGTCGTCGGCTACCTCGAGCCGCTTTCGGCCGTCGTGTTCTCGGCCGTCCTTTTGGGCGAAGTCATAACACCGGTCCGCCTGATGGGCGCCGCACTTATCATCGGCGGCGCGCTCTTTTGCGAATTCGCCGGCAAACGCGCAGGCGCCAAGGCTGGCATAGCCCAGACAGCACGTGCTTAAAAGCCCCTGCTTTGAAATGCTACCTGCGTACATAAATAATCCTCAGCTGGGGATTATTGTCTAAAATAACCTGATGTGCCAAACTGCTCTTGTATGTATAAAGACGGCATAAAGGTTATCTGTCCTAGACGGATAACCGGATGTCCAAGGGAGTCCACGTGGCACATAACAAACTGGAGGCAAGCCCCCAAGATCAGCGTGGTCAAGGCGGGCATGGAGCCATTCCCCTCTCCGCTGGCATGCTGCTCGTTACGCTCGGCGTCGTCTACGGCGACATCGGCACGAGCCCCATGTACACCATGAAATCAATCGTCGCCAACAACGGCGGCATCGGTACCGTCAGCGAGGACATGATCTTAGGAGCGCTTTCGCTCGTCATCTGGACCATGACGCTCGTGACCACGGTCAAGTACGTGGTTATCGCCATGAAGGCCGATAACCACAACGAGGGCGGCATCTTCGCCCTGTTTAGCTTGGTGCGCAAAGTGGCGCCGTGGCTGATCCTTCCCGCCATGATCGGCGGCGCGGCGCTGCTCGCCGACGGCATCCTCACCCCCGCCGTCACGGTTACCACGGCCATCGAGGGCTTGCGCACTATCGAGTGGGGCCATGCGCTTTTGGGTGACGGCCAGACCAACGTCATCATCATCACCATCATCATTATCTGCGGCCTGTTTGCCATGCAGCGCGCCGGCACCTCGTCGATCGGCAAGCTTTTCGGCCCGCTCATGACGCTGTGGTTCCTGTTCTTGGCTGGCGCCGGCCTGTTCAACATGCTCGGCAACCTGTCCATCCTACGCGCGCTCAACCCCATCCGCGGCATCATGTTCCTGTTCTCGCCCATCAACCACTCGGGCATCATGGTGCTCGGCTTCGTCTTCCTGTCGACGACCGGCGCCGAGGCGCTCTATTCGGACATGGGTCACGTGGGCAAGGCTAACATCTATGCATCCTGGCCGTTTGTTAAGGCAGCCCTTATCCTCAACTATCTGGGTCAAGGAGCTTGGCTGCTCGCCAATAACTCCAACCCCCAGATGCTCGCGATGGATATCGTCAACCCGTTCTATATGATGCTCCCCGAGCCCCTGCGCCCCTTTGCCATCGTGCTTTCGGCCGTAGCGGCCATCATCGCCTCGCAGGCGCTCATTACCGGCTCGTTCTCGCTGGTATCCGAGGCAACCCGTCTCAATCTCATGCCGCATCTGCGCATCCACTACCCCAGCGACACCAAGGGCCAACTCTATATTCCGCTCGTCAACAACATCATGTGGGTCGGCTGTATCTTCATCGTGCTGCTGTTCCAAAACTCCGAGCGCATGGAGAGCGCCTACGGCCTCGCCATTACCGTGACCATGCTCATGACCACGACGCTTTTGACGAGCTACATCGCCGGCATCCTCAAACACAAGCTGGGCGCCTGCGTCTTCGCCCTGCTCTTTGGTGCCATTGAGCTGTGCTTCTTCGCTTCGTGCCTCACCATGTTCTTTGACGGCGGCTACGTCATGATCTTCCTGGCCGCGCTGCTGTTTGGCCTTATGTACGTGTGGCGCCGCGGCACCGCCATCGAGCGCACGCAGACGATCCTGCTGCCCGTCTCCAAGTACATTGACCAGCTCGGCCGCCTGCGCAACGACGAGACCTACCCCGTGCTCGCCGACAATCTGGTGTTCCTTACCAACAGTCCCGACCCGCTCACGCTCGACCGCGACGTGCTCTACTCCATCTTGGATAAGCATCCCAAGCGCGCCAAGGCATACTGGTTCATCAACGTGCATGTCACCGATGAGCCCTATACGCACGAGTATTCCGTCGAGACCTTTGGCACAGACTTCCTATTCCGCGTGCGCTTGGACCTGGGCTTTAAGGTCAATCAACGCATCAACGCCTACCTGCGCCAGATCGTTGGCGACCTGATGGCATCGGGTGAGTTGCCGCCGCAGCATCACACCTACTCCATCTACGAGACACGCGGCAACGTGGGCGACTTCCGTTTTTGTATGCTGCGCAAGATGCTTGCCCCCGAAACGGACATCAACCGCAACGACCATCGCGTCATGGCCATCAAGTACGCCGTCCGCCGCGCCTGCGGAAGCCCGGCACGTTGGTATGGTCTCGAGAACTCGGCCATCATCATCGAGTACGTACCGCTCTTTGCTCGCATGCGCCCGGCCGTCAAACTTGTGCGCACCCAGGTGCCACTCGAGGTTCAGATCGAAGAGGCCGAGGAAATGGAAGTCGACATCTTCTCGGACGACTTGGTCAATGGCAACGAGGCCGGTAGGGACATGAACGTCGATCCCACCGAGCTGCTCGAGAGCGTCGCCGATACGCCCGAACAGCAACAGCTCGACGGCCTCGAGAGCGAACAGCTCAACGACGCCAACTACTAGCGCCGTCACCCATCGACGATAGCGGCCCTGCACCTCGCGAGAGATGCAGGGCCGTCTTGTATTGCAGTAAAGCTAGCGGCTACGAACGACGCGGCTCGGGAACCACGAGTCTATCGGGGCTCGCGCCCTCGGCATCCGTCAGGCTCACGTAGCGAATCGACGGATCCCCATACATCGCGTAGTAATAATTGCCCGTGCGCGCGCTAAAGCATCCGGTATAGATAGTCTTCTCGAACTTGCCATCGCCCATCCTGGACGCCCCCTCAATCATCACCACGCCCTCGAGTGAACGGAACATGCGGACGACGTTTTCGGTCTCGCTCTCCTTTTGCGGGTAATTGGCATTGAGGTACGCCGCCTTTACAAAACGGCTCGGCGAATAGCAGTCACCCGGAATACCGCGCATGCCGGCACCCGCGCCATAGGGCTTGAGCTCGGCGCCACGCCATGTCGCCGTCTGCGGAAAATCGCTTGTGGCCGTGATATAGGTGCGCAGGTTTTCCATGTGCCACGGGAAGGTGGGCTGATTGGCAAGGGTGTCGACCGGATCGTCGTATACATGCAGGCCGTCAGCCATCATCTCGACCACGATGCTACGCTGGCTGTCGCCGATAATCCAATGGAGCAGCGACACGCCCAGCCCCTCTCCTGCAGATTTGGCGACAATCACCGTATCGCGCAGCGCAGCCTCGACCTCGTCGACCGTCGAGAACGTCGCTGCCACCCACAGGGGAAACTCATAGGCTGCGATATTGGTCTTGCCGTCGACAGGGTCCTCGGCATACTCGGCATAACCCGGGAAATTGAGACCCGCCACGGCGAGGCCCGCATCGTTGCCGCAGTCGAAGAACATGGGATAGTTCTTGTAATCGATGCACATACCGATCACCGCGTGTGCCGCTGTTGCGTCGTCGATAAACGAATACGGAATGTGAAACCCGCGCGGCATCACGCGAACCTGTTGGCCGTAGTCAAAGCTCCAGTCGAGGTTGCGGCCTAGATACATGTGGCCGGAATTATCGGTAAATCGAATGCTCGTACACATAGCGCCTCCCAGCTTTACGTTCTTGCTAAGGTTATTGTCACCAAACAAAGAGGCGCTAAACACAAAAGCCCGGACATGACAACAATGTCACGCCCGGACTATTCAAGCAGGATAAACTCAACCAAGTTAACCCCGCAGGTCGTCTAAGGGGTCAAAGTGCCGCAGATTGCCACGAAAGAGGAGCGAAGCGTACTTAAGGTACGCGAGCGACGATTGAGCGGCAAGGTGCGGTGCTTTGGTCCCCTTAGACCAACTTTCCTAGACAGTGATCAATCATGTGTTGAATCATTTGAGCCTCGAAGCCGACGAAGCCCTGCTTGCGCTCGCGCATCTTGCCGTCTACGATCACGTCATAAGCGACCTTGCACTTGATGTAGCGCGTGGACTTGGTGATCTCGTCGTGCGTCAGGCAGCTCTCCTCCATCTTGCTGGCGCCCAGGCCAAACACCAGACGGGGGTTGTAGAGCACGTGGGGCTCGCCGGCGTCGTCCAGGTAGACGCAGACCTTCTTGGTAACGCCAATCTGGTTGGCGGCAAGGCAGCCGGCGTCCTCGAGCGACTTGATGGTATCGATCAGGTCCTGTGCGACCGACTCGTCCTCGACAGTCGCAACCTCGCAACGCTGGGACAGGATAGCCTCGTCGTGGCAGAGCTCTTTAATCATACGTTCCTCCATAGGGGTCGTTGTAACTGCTTAAGTATACGGTACCCACACATTTTCATGCGAAAAATACCGTCCGTCTGCTACAAAGCGCCGAACATCAACATGCGAGGAACAACAGCGTCGTAAAGGGGCTATAGTGAGAACGTTCGTGTCAATCGGCCTAAACTCGGGGCCGAACAAGGAAAGGGTATGCATGGACGAACTTTTTCACGTCAGTGAGCGCAAGTCCACAATCGGGACCGAACTTCGCGCTGGACTGACAACGTTCCTGGCAATGGCCTACATCATCGCCGTCAACCCCGCGGTGCTCTCGGGCGCCGGCATCGATGCGGGAGCGCTCGCCTGCGCCACCTGCCTGGGCGCCGGCATCATGACCATCTGCATGGGTATCTTCGCCAACCGCCCGCTCGCCTGCGCGTCGGGCCTGGGCATCAACGCCATGATCGCGGGCATCGCCACCACCATGTGCGGCGACGACTGGCACGTTGCCATGAGCGTTATCTTCCTCGAGGGTATCGTCATCTTGCTGCTCGTCCTGTGCGGCCTGCGCGAGGCCATTATGGACGCCATCCCCGTGGTCCTGCGCCACGTCATCTCGGTTGGCTTGGGCCTGTTCATCGCCATGATCGGCCTGTGCGACGCCGGCATCATCACCGCTGGCGCCGGTACGCTCGTCGGCCTGGGCGACATCGCCTCCCCCACCTTTATCGTCGGCATCATCTCCATCATCGTGACGGTTGCCCTGGCTTCCCGCAACGTGCCGGGCTCGCTGCTCATCGGCATCATCGTCGCCGTTATCGCCGGTATCCCGCTGGGCGTCACCCATGCGCCCGAGGGTCTCATCGCACCGCTCGACTTCTCGACCTTTGGCGCCCCGTTTGCCAGCACCGCCGATGGCAACATGGCCATCGTGAAGGTTCTGACCGACCCGATGCTGCTCGTCGTTGCCTTCTCGCTGCTCATGAGCGACTTCTTCGACACCATGGGCACCGCGATGGCCGTCGCCAAGCAGGGCGAGTTCTTGACCGAGGACGGCAATGTCGAGGACATCCGCCCCATCCTGGTCGTCGACTCCGTGGCCGCTGCTGCCGGTGGCTTTATGGGCGTCTCCTCCATCACCACCTTCGTCGAGTCCACTTCTGGCGCCGCCGACGGTGGCCGCACGGGCCTCACCTCCGTCACCACCGGCGTGCTGTTCATTCTCGCCGCGTTCTTCTCCCCCATCGTCACCATCGTTTCCAGCGCCGCCACCTGCGGTGCTCTGGTCTACGTCGGCTACCTCATGATGAGCGAGGCCTCCGAGATCGACTGGTCCGACGTGTCGCAGGGTTTCCCGGCGTTCATGATTGTCGCCGGCGTGCCCTTCACCTACTCCATCTCTGCCGGCATTGGCCTGGGCTTTATCGCCTACGTGGTCGTCGCGCTCTTTAAGGGTGAGGCCTCCAAGATCAAGCCGCTCATGTGGATCGCAGCCCTCGCCTTCCTCGTCTACTTCTTCGTGGCGTAACGGCATAGTCTGCTAAAGCAAAACAACAAGGCGCGGAATCGCATCGAGCGGCTCCGCGCCTTTCTTTTAGCGTCTGCCCCCGTGTCAGCGTGCGACAATTGAGGCTGTCAATATCACAACACCGAGAGAAGCCTGCCTTGGAAGCGCATCATAAGCAGATAACCGTTTATTCAGAGTGTGCGGAAGGCGCGCCCGTCATCTATCTCCCCGTGATTATGGGCAACGGTAGTGAAGTCTACGAGCGCTGCCGAGAGCTCGACTGCCCGCTGTTCACCCTTGTCGCCATTGGAGGGCTCGATTGGAATCGCGAGCTGAGCCCCTGGGAATGCGACGGAACTATACGAGATGCCGAGCCCTTTGGCGGACAGGCTGCTGGTTTTCTTGACGAGTTGTTGAAGCAGATAATCCCCCAGGCCGAATCATCGCTCCCGCAACCGCCCGCCTGGCGCGGCGTTGCCGGCTACTCGTTGGCGGGTCTTTTTGCACTGTGGGCACTTTGGCAAACAGATGTCTTTGAGCGCGTGGCGAGTGCATCGGGGTCGCTGTGGTTCCCCGGCTTTATCGACTACGCGCGCGAGCGCACGATGACGGCTACGCCCGACGCCGCCTATCTGTCGCTCGGTAAAAAGGAAACCAAGACGCCCAACCGCATGATGCGGCACGTACTCGACGATACGCGCGCGATGGAAAAGCTGTTTATCGAGCGCGACATCCCAACAACGCTGGAGCTCAACCCCGGCAATCATTTTGCCCAAACTGACCTGCGCATGGCGCGCGGCATCCACTGGATACTGACGCATTAAAAATGGCGTCCACGCGCACATACGCATGGACGCCATTTTTTGATTTAGCTGAACACAACTACTATTCGACAGTCTCCTCGAGTTCAGATACGGCGGGCGTCGAGGATTGGGACATGGAAGTCCTTTCATGATGGAAGGGCGATCAGGCATATCAGATAACCTGCCCGAACGATACGATCCGAACCATTGTACGTGATACGCCATGTCTCGCGCGCGCCGTCACCTGCAAACGGTAACGTTACTTCCAAACGCGCTCAGCAATGCGCTTGACCAGCGCGATCTTTGCCCACTGTTCGTCCTCGGTCAGCTTGTTGCCAATCTCGCAGCTGGCAAAGCCGCACTGGGGCGACAGGTACAGGTTCTCGAGCGGCACGTACTTTGCGGCCTCATGGATACGTTCGACGATAACGTCTTCGTCCTCAAGCTCTGCCGCCTTGGTGGTTACCAAACCCAGCACGACCTTCTTGCCGGGAGCGACGTACTTGAGCGGCTCAAAGCCGCCGGCGCGCGGCGTGTCGAACTCCAGATAGAACGCATCGACGTTCTCATGTGCGAACAGGTACGGCGCGATAGGGTCGTAGCCGCCTTCAAAAGCGTAGGTGGAGTGGTAGTTGCCGCGGCACACGTGCGTGTTGATGACCAAATCGTCGGGCTTGCCCTCGATGGCGGCGTTGTTGAGCGCCACGCCCAGCTCGCTTACCTTTTGCAGGTCGACCGGGCTCATGCCGGTTTTGGCGACAAAATCGGTATCGCAGTAGATACCCCAGGTGCAGTCATCGAACTGGATGTTACGACAGCCCGCGGCATACAGGTCCGCAATTACGGTGCGATAGGCAGCAGCGATGGCGTCGGCAAGCTCCTCGTCCGTCTGGTAGACGGCACGCAGGCTCTCCTGCTGGCCATCGCAACGATCGAGCGTAACCTCGGAGAACGTCTGGATCGGCGCCGGAATGGTCTGACGCGCGACCTGGCCCTCGCCCTCGAGGGCTTTGACAAACTTAAAGTGCGCAACAAACGGATGGCTCTCGCCGCTGATGGGACCGGTCACCACAGCAGTATCGGCCGTGGTCTCCTCATCGTGGAACATATAGCCCGTACGCGAGGTGCGGCGCTCGATGCCGTTGAGCCCCCACATAAAATCGAGGTGCCAATAGCTGCGACGGAACTCGCCATCGGTGATCACCTGCAGGCCGGCGGCCTTCTGCTTGGCCACCAAATCGCGAATGGCATCGTCCTCGACGGCCTTAAGCCCCCCGGCATCAAGCGTGCCTGCCGCATAGGCAGCACGGGCGTCCTTTACAGCCTGCGGACGAAGAAAGCTGCCGACGATATCGGCGCGAAACGGCGCGTTCGGTTGAATCGAAGTGCTCATAGATATCTCCCTTTGCATTGGTTGCTTTACTGGGACAGAGTATGAGCGTTCATATGGCCATCGTAAAATATACGTTTATAACAGTTTGATATAGATGCTTCCTATATCAGTCTGGACTGTCATAAAGAGACTTGAACCGTGCGGAGCACAGCAGCCTAGATATGCTGACGAATCGCGTCGATATAGGCCCGACCGTAGCGCGTGAGCGTCGTGTTCTTGCGCGTGATGATGCCAATCTCCATGTACTCGTCCACGTCGAGCGGAATCGAGATAATACCCGGCCCGTTGAGCTCGTGGCTGATCACGCCCGAACACACCGTGTAGCCGTTGAGACCCATGGCCAGGTTGAACAACGTCGCACGGTCGCGCACGCGGATGTTCTTGCGGCGCTCAAAGGTCGAGGTCAGTTCCTCGGAATAGTAAAACGAGTTATAGCTGCCCTGCTCGTAGGACAGGAACGGGTAGTCTTCCAAGTCCTCAAGCGTCACGCTCGAGCGGCCCGCCAGCGGATGGTCGGCGCACACGAAGACATGCGGTGTGGCGCAGAAGAGCCCCTCGAATACGAGCTCGTTGGCGGCAAGCATGCGCTCGATGACCTCGCGATTGTGCTCCGACAGATACAGGATGCCGAGTTCGCTTTTCATATGCGCGACATCCTCGATAATTTCGTGGGTCTGCTCCTCGCGCAGGGTAAAGTCGTAGCGCGCGGCATCGAACTCGCGGATCACATCGACAAACGCATTAACGGCAAAGGAATAATGCTGGCAGCTCACACTAAAGTGCGGCACCTGCTCGGACGTACCTTTGTACTTGCCCTCGAGCAGGTCGGCCTGGTCGAGCACCTGGCGCGCGTACCCCAAGAAGGTCTCGCCTTCCTCGGACACAATGACACCCTTGTTGGTGCGCTCAAAGATATGCACACCCATCTCGTTTTCGAGATCGCGGATCGACGCGGTAATCGAAGGCTGCGACACAAAGAGCCGGCGCGAGGCCTCGGTGATGCTGCCGCATTCGGCAACTTTGACGACATATCTGAGTTGCTGGAGCTTCATGGCTTTCTCCCTAGACGTTTGTGACGTCGAAACCCGCCGTGTCCATTTGGCTCATAAACGACGGCATCTCCCCCGTCGCGGCGCAGGCGGCAATCTGATGCAGAGCCCCGGCAACCGCATCATCTGCCGCAGCGCCGATATGCCAGCGTGCGGCAGCCGTGACGGCCTCGTTGGCATTGGCGACTGCAACGGAGTTGGGAACGGCATCGATCATGGGCAAATCGTTATCGGAATCGCCGAATACGGCCACCTCGTCGGGCATCAGGCCCAAAGCACGCGCCAGCTCCAGCGCAGCGCAGCCCTTGTCCCAGCCGGTCGGAAGAACGTCGAACAGGCGCACGCGGTTGTTGGGAAACACGAGCGAGAGCTCCGGCACCTCAGCGGCAACACGCTCGCGCAGCTCGGCGAGCTCCTCGCGCGAACGGGCACTCCAGATATTCGCCTTGTATACCGGGGCATCGTCAACGACAGGACGACAGGGAGCCTCTTCGCCCTTGAGCCACGCGTTGCCGCCTGACTTCATGGCGCGACGCACACGCTCGGGATCGCTTGTCACGCAATAGGCATCGTTATTCCAAAAGTCATCGCCCAGGCTGTAGACTTTTAGAAATGTATCGTCGGTCTCTTGCTCCAGATAGTCAGCCAAACGCATCAGAGCATCGTTGTCGATTGCGCGCGAAGCGACTACTTCGCCGTCGACAAACATCACCTGGCCGTTACAGAACGCACCGGTCGAAAAACACTCGGAACGGTTTTTGAACATCCAGCCCATCGCGGACGGCTGACGACCCGAAACCGGCCCAAAGTGCAGACCCGCCGCCTGCATGGCATGAACACCCTCAATGGCGTAGTCGCTGGCGCCGTCATGCCCGGCTGGAATCAGTGTATCGTCCATATCGGTCAGCACAAGTTTAATCATAAGGCCCCCATTCGTATCGGTCCTACCTATTGTAACGACCTGCCAAAATAAACCTGTCCCTTTTTGGCAGGTGCGCTAGTATAGGGAACAACAGATTCGATGCGGGAGTGCCGGCGGTGCAAGCCACAAGGCTGAGAGGGCATGGGGCCCAATCCTTTGAACCTGTCAGTTAATGCTGGCGTAGGGAGCATGCCGCCTTTACAGGGGCGCTGTCTATGCACAGCGCCCCTTTTCTATGCCAAGGAGGCATGTGCAGTGATTGATTCGGAACAGCTTAAGCAACATATGGTCAAGGCCGTAGAGGAGATTCGAGCCACCAATCCGATGGCCGGCTCCATCACCAACACGGTGACGATCGACTTTGTCGCCAACGCGCAGCTCGCCGTGGGCGGTTCGGCCGCCATGGTCTATCTGCCCGACGAGGGCGAGGCGCTCGTTGCCGGCGGCGGCGCCATCTATCTCAACATGGGCACGCTCTTCCCCATCTACGAGCAGACGATTCCCCGCGCGGCCAAGGCGGCACACGACGCCGGCAAGCCCTGGGTGCTCGACCCGGTGGGCCTGGGCATCGGCAGCCTGCGCACCCAGCTGGTAAACGAGCTCAAGCAGTACAAGCCCGCCATCGTGCGCGGCAACGCCTCCGAGATCATCGCGCTTGCCGGCCTGTGGGGTCTTGAGGGCGAGGCAGCCGATCTGAGCCGCGTGCGCGGTGTCGATACCACCGACACGGTCGATGCCGCCCGCGATGCCGCCGTGGCGCTCGCTCGCTACACCGGCGGCGCCGTTGTGGTCTCGGGCGAAGTCGACCTGATTACCGACGGCACGACCGTGGCCAAATCCCACGGCGGCAGCCCGCTCATGTCCAAGATCACCGGCTGCGGTTGCTCGCAGGGCGGCGTGCTGGCCGTGTACGCCTGTGCTACCGATCCGTTTACGGCAGCAGTCTGCGGCACCGCCGTCTACAACGTTGCCGGCACGCGTGCCGCCGCCGTCGCCGATGCCCCGGCAAGCTTTAAGGTTGCCTTTATCGACGAGCTCTACCGCGCAACCGCCCAGGATATTGCCGACAACCGACTCGAGCTCGAGGAGGCATAAGCCATGTCCGAACCCGCAACCAATGCCGGCATGAACACGCTCGTCGCCGTGGCCATCGCCCCATGCGGCACCGGCGACGAGCTGTCCGCCGAGGTCGCCGAGGTCGTGCGCGTCATTCGCGAGAGCGGCCTTCCCAACCGCACCACCTCGATGTTCACCGAGATCGAGGGCGACTGGGACGAGGTCATGCAGGTCGTGCGCGACGCGACCTTTGTGTTGGCGAGCAAGGGCATCCGCACCGAAGTCGTGCTCAAAGCCGATATTCGACCCGGATTTACCGACACCATGACCGGCAAACTCAAGCGCATGGAAGCACAGATCAAAAAGCAGGAGGAAGCACAATGAGCATCCGCGACAACCTTGATATCTCGGCCTATCTGGTACTCGGCCCCGAAAACACCCTCGGACGCCCCGTGGGCGATGTGGTGGCCCAGGCACTCGACGCCGGCTTTACCTGCATCCAGGTGCGCTCCAAGGTGGCAAGCGCCCGCGAGATCATTGCGCTGACCGACGACGCCGCGCAGGCAATCGCACAGGCCGGCAAGACCGGTCAGGTCGCCCTGTTAATCGATGACCGTCTGGACTGTGTGCTTGCCGCGCGCGAGCAGGGCATTGCCGTCGATGGCGTGCACGTAGGCCAGAGCGACATTCCCGTCGAGGTCTGCCGCAAGCTGCTGGGCCCCGATGCCATTGTGGGCCTTTCGGCCCGTTGCGAGGAGATGCTCGAGTACGTCAAGACCGCCGACATGAGCCTGGTCGACTACCTGGGCATCGGCCCGCTCCACGAGACCGAGACCAAGCGCGACTGCGGACGCGCGGCCGACGGCTCTATCATCACCAAGAGCTTTGAGGACCTTGCCGCACTCCACGCGGCAAGCCCCGTGCCCATCGTGGTGGGCGGCGGCGTTAAGACGGCCGACCTGCCGCAGCTCAAGGCCACCGGCGTCGACGGCTTCTTTGTGGTGAGCGCCGTCTGCAGTGCCGACGACCCCCACGCCGCCGCCAAGGAGCTCGTCGATACCTGGCAGCAGGCATAAGTCTAGGCCGAGCAGTTGCTCCGCGGCCTCATATCTTCAATAACGGAAAGCGCATCCCAGTTTGGACGTCCATTCTGGGACGCGCTTTCCGCCGAGGCCACGGCAGCTTGCTCTACCCCGCCAGATACGCTTCCAACGCCGGTAAGGTCACCTCTGCATCGTGGCGGCCGATCTGATAGATGCGCTCGAGCTCATCGGGCTCGCGGCATAGCGACGGCACCTTCACCGATTCGCTCGGACGCACCACAAAGATATCGCCGGCGGCCTCACGACGTGCCAGGTCATCGAGCGTGGCATTGTAAACCTCATGCCGATGCTCAAGCGCTGCGACAAACTCCGGGTAGTGACGGAACACGCGCCGCAGCATCGGCATCACGCTGTTGGGCTGCTTCACAAAGCCCGCCGGCTGCGTGAGTACCACGATATTGCGGTCATACCCCTGCGCAAACAGCCATGCGCTGGGAATAGAATCAGCCACGCCACCATCCAGATACTTATGCCCGTCAATAGCAACGGGACGCGTCGCCACAGGAATCGCTGACGATGCCCGGATCCACTCAATATCCCTCTCGTCGCCATAGGGCAGGTCGTGGTAGACGGCCTTGCCCGTCTCGATATCGGTACACACGCACGTAAACCGCATGGGACAGGCGCGATACGTCTCCAAGTCAATGGGATCGCGCTCGATAGGCACCTCGTGATAGGCAAAATCGGCATTGAACATATCGCCGGTCCGCAGCCAGCTTGCTACACCCGCATAGCGCTTATCGGCACAATAGGCCTTGTTATAGCGAATGGCACGGCCGATCTGGCGCGATTTAAAGTTGTAGCCAAACGCCGCGCCCGCCGAGACACCCACCATATGGTCGCAGGTCAAGCCGTGCTCCATCCAAACGTCGAGCACGCCCGCCGTATACATACCGCGGTAGCCGCCTCCCTCGAGTGCCAGCCCCACCGTGCGCGTCGTATCCGGCTGTGCCATGCGACCATCTCCGTTCCTGCGTTTAAAACCGGAACAAGTATACCCGTCAACATATATCGTCTCAGTCGCATTTTCATCGAACATCGCGTCGTCGCGCTACCGCCTGTCGAATAATAGCCGCCCACAGCATGTGCACCCATATATAATTCTGCACTGTTGTTTATACTACTCAGCAGTTATCAACAGCGAACATTAGCCGGTAAATTAACCCAACAACACAGCAAGGCGGGGGCCTGGATACACGCAAAGCGCCAAACAACAACGCGTGTGCACAACGAGCTCGCCCGACGCAATCCGCCCGACCTCAGAAAGCCGCTTACGACATGGATACTGTCAGCAATTACACCGAAACGCTCGAAAAGACCGTCCGTGACCTTCTCGAGCGTCAGGATGATCTGATTAGGACCGCCTTTACCGACCAGCTTACCGGGCTTGGCAACCGTGGCGGCTTTGCCCGTTCCCTCGAGGAGCTCTGGGAGCAGGACACCCCCGTTACCATGGCGTTCATCGATATCGACAATCTCAAGCACTGCAACGACGTCTTTGGGCATGACGAGGGCAACCGCTATATCTTGCAGGTAAGCCTCTATCTCAAGCTGTATATGAAAGTGGACGAGGCGGCGTTTCGCATAGGCGGCGACGAGTTTGCCATCCTGTCTACGATTGCAACCGAGGACGACCTCGCCGAACGTCTGGAACACTGCCGAACGATCCTGCTCAAAAACAACGATTCCGAGATGCCCCACTCGTTTAGCTATGGAGTGTCGCATGCCGACCCCGCCCTGGGCGAAGCCACCAACCGTATGACACTCGATGCCGACCATCGCATGTACGACTACAAGCTACGTCATGCCGTGCACCTCGATCGACGTAATATCACGCAAGTCCACGCCGACGACTTCGAAATAAGCGATCGTATTTTCGACGCCTTTTCGATGCTCAACGAAGGTCGTTATTTCTTTATCGAGAACTTGTACAAACATCGCACCCTTTGGTCACAAGGTGCCTTGCGCGATCTTGGCCTTCCCTCAGAGCACATAGACAACTGTCGCGATTACTGGAAAACGCGCGTCCATCCCGACGACCTTGAGGCCTTCGTCAACGACATCGACCAAGTCTACAACGGTACCAAGCACCGTCGCGTCATGCAGTATCGTGTGCGCAACGCCGTCGGCGACTACGTCCTTTGCCGTGCTCGCGGGTTTCGTATCGACGGCGACGGAAATGTCCCCTCGCTCTATGTCGGCGAGCTCGTCAACCACTCACTTGCCGAAACCGTCGACGCCGCCACAGGCCTCGGAACGCAGCGCATGCTGGTCAATGCCATCGATACCTGCCGCCTCGACCGTTGCAAGACAGGGCTTATAGCGGTGCGCGTTCGTGGCACGACAAAGCTCAACGAGCTCTACGGGGCCGAGGCTGTCGACAACATGCTTGCCGAATACGCGGGCCGCATGCTGTCGATCACCCGCGGCAGGAGCCGGGTCTACCGTTCACGAAGCGTCCAGTTTGTCGTGCTCAGCAACGATTTGGACCACGAGGCATTCGAGCAACTGACCCGCCACCTTAAAGAGGCCGTTTTCGCTCCTGTGCAAATCGCAGGCGACACCATTGCTCCCGTCTGTCTTGTCGTCCCAACCTTTTACGAACGCCTGGACTCCCAAGCATCGACTGTTTTGGGCGAACTCGATCGTCGCCTTCGCACAGCTGGCGGGCTTGTCCCCAACGACAGCCTCCCTATACCCGAGGTCGAACGCAAAAGCGCAATCGCCGAACGCATCGATATGCTCACGGGCCTCTATCGACCCAGCGAGTTTATGCGGCGCGCCAACGCATTTCTCGAGGCAAGGCGCGACGGCACCTGGTGCATCGCCACGGTCGACATGGGCCACATGCGCCTGTTTAATGAATGGCACGGCCAGGCCGAGGGCGACCGCGTACTCGCCGATGTGGGCACGGTCCTCAAGGACATCGAGAATGCCGATATGGGCGTCGCAGGGTACTGGGGCCAAGATGACTTTTGCGTACTCATCCCTTTTAAGCACATCACCGTCCATCAAATCTACAACCGCGTTCGCGAGGCCGTAGCCAGACATGATGATGGCGTAGGTTTTTGGCCGTCCATGGGCGTTTACCCCATCGACTCCAATGAGGAAATCACTATCAACGCGCAGGCCAAGGCCATGTTTACCAATCGACGCGCCAAAAACGACTTTAAGGAGCGCATTGCCGTTTTCCGCCCCGAGGAATATGAGCATGAGGTTGCGTTCCACCACACGCTAACCGAGTTCCAGTATGCGCTCTCAAACGGCCGCATCACGTACTACCTGCAGCCCCAGGTCGACATGGAAACCGGTGAGATTATTGGCGCCGAAGCACTCACCCGCTGGATTGACAAGGACGGCTCTCTCATTTCGCCCACAACGTTTATCCCCGCACTCGAGGAAAGCGGCTTTGTGGTGACGCTCGACAAGTACATTTGGCAGGGTGTCACCTCGTGGCTGCGCGAGCGCATCGATCGAGGGCTTCGTGTGGTTCCGGTTTCGCTTAATGTGTCGCGCGTGGATATCCTTGCCTGCGACGTTGCCGAGCATATGGGGGCGCTCGCCGCCCAATACAACCTACCGCCCGAGCTCATGCGTATCGAGATCACTGAGACGGCTTATACGGGGGAGTCCGAGGCCGTGGACAAACTGACGGCCGACCTGCACACCCGCGGCTTCTCGACCTATATGGACGATTTTGGCACCGGTCAGTCCACGCTCGCGATGCTCAAGAACGTCAACGTCGACGTCATCAAGCTCGACCGCGCCTTTGTACCCACCGATCGCGATCAAGGCCGCAGCACGCAAATCATTTCATCGATGCTCGAAATGGCGCAGTCGCTCCATCTGCCCGTCGAGGTCGAAGGCGTCGAGACAAATGAACAGGCGAACATGCTACGACAAATGGGCGCCCGCTACGCTCAGGGCTTCCTCTACTACCGCCCCATGCCGGCGAAGGATTTTGAGGCATTGCTCGATGGTGGCAATAACAACTGATACGCTCGCGCGCAAAACGCCACCGCCGAAGGGGGAATTTGCCTCCATTAGCTGACTTATATCCCCAATTCAAACCGAATTGGGGATATGATACAAACCATTGTTCCGCCCAAGGAGGTTATCCATCATGAACGAGTCATATCGCCTGGGTGAGCAATTGATTATTGCCTATCTCCAACGACTTGCGAATGGCATCTCGACCGCCGAACTCGATGTTGCCGCGCTGCCTGCTGAGCTACGCGCCGTTGGTGAGCAACTGCAAAAGACGCATGCCATCCTGCAACAAGAGCGCCGGCTGCTTGAGCGCAACGCCTATATCGATCCGCTCACCAACTTGGGCAACCGCAGCGGACTCGACCGTCACGTCGAGCAGCTCTGGCGCAAAGGCGACCCCTTCACCTGCGCCTATATTGACATCGACCATCTCAAGCATTGCAATGATAGGTTTGGCCACGCCGAAGGCAATCGCTATATTCTGAGCATCTGCCGCACGCTCTCCGAAACCATGGAGCACGATGAGATGCTGTTCCGTATCGGTGGAGACGAGTTTGTGCTTATCTCGCTCTCCGCAAACGAGACTGAACTCGAGCAGCGCTTGGAGCAGGTACGTGCCGGGCTGATCGAGGCGAGCTCAGATGGCAAGGCGCCCATGATCGCCAGCTTTAGCTTTGGCTGCTCGCGCGTCGATCCACTTGCCGGCGACACGCGTCGCCAGATGACGATGGACGCCGATCGCAAGATGTATCGCTATAAGCTTATGCATCGTGTACAGCAACCGGAAAACAATGACGCGCCGCAACGCCCAATCGTCGATCAGCTTCCCTGCAACGACCGGGTGTTCCAAGCGATCTCCATGAGCTCCGAGACGCGCTATCCGTTCATCCTTAACCTCGATACGGGAGAATCGCAATGGTCGGTTAACGCCGTGCGCGATTTTGACCTGCCTTCCCAGCACCCTTTTAACTCACTCGACATGTGGCTCGCCCGCGTTCATCCCGAGGACCGCGACAACGTACGCGCCGAGCTCGACATGGTGATAAACGGCACGTGGCACTTCCACTACATGCAGTATCGCGTAATGGATGCCACCGGAAAATACGCGCTTTGCGACTGCACGGGCTACCGCTTGGACGGCACCGATACCGAGCCCAGCATGTATGTGGGCATTATCGTCAACCGAAGCCTAGCGGATACGACCGACTCGGTAACGGGCCTGGGCGATGTCCACGCGCTGGTCAACGCTATTGGAGAGATGCGCCGCGTGCCGCACGAGGCAGGCTTTATTGCCATTAAGGTCGACGATATCGCCGAGGTCAATGCCCGCTTTGGATTCGATGCAGGCGACCGCGTGCTCGCCGAAAGCGCCGCCTGCCTCATGGATTGTTCGCGCGGCAAGGGCCGCCTGTTCCGCTCGACGGGGCCGACATTCGTGGCACTCTTCGATGAGCTCGGCCCCGAGGCAATCGATGAGATCGCAAGCGACATCGAACGGTTCCTGGGTTCTCCCGTGCTCATCGGCTCGCTTGAATATCAGCCGCCCATTCGCGTGGCCACGCTCCATCTGGACGGCGTCGACCGTCAGCCTGTTTCCATTTTGAACGAGCTCAAAGCGCTGCTTGAAGAGGCGCCGCAAGTACCAGGCACCAAGCTGGACTAGCGTCGTGGGGCGCGATGTGAAACACAAGCCGTTTCACATCGCGCCCCACGCCATCTGCCCTCTCGTGCGATAATCCTCCGCAGAAGTCACCGACAGCAGAGGGAGTTTGTGATGAAGGTTCTTTTGGTCAATGGCAGTCCCAAGGCAAACGGCAACACCGCCCGCGCACTCGCCGAGGTCGCCGAGCAGCTCAATGCCGAAGGCATTGATACCGAGGTGTTTCAGCTGGGCGCCAAGCCCATTCGCGATTGCATCGGTTGCGGCCAGTGCGGCAAGCTTGGTGGTCGCTGTACCTTTGACGACGACATGGTGAACGAGCTCATCGCTGCCGCCGAGCAGGCAGACGGTTTTGTCTTTGGCTCGCCCGTCTACTACGCGCACCCCAGCGGACGCATCCTTTCGGCACTCGATCGCGCCTTCTATGCAGGCGGGCATGCCTTTGAGCACAAACCCGGCGCCGCAGTCGCCGTCGCCCGTCGCGGCGGCACGTCGACCACGTTCGATGTACTCAACAAGTACTTCACCATTAAGCAAATGCCCGTAGTTGCTTCCACCTACTGGAACAACGTGTTTGGCCGCGTGCCCGGCGACGCCGATGGGGACGCCGAGGGCCTTGCCACCATGCGAAACATCGGCAAAAACATGGCCTGGCTCCTGCGCTGTATCGAGGCAGGACAGGCCGCCGGTATCAACGCACCCGAGGCAGATCGCGCAACGACCAACTTCATTCGATAGAGCGGCGGAACCATGAATATTCAAATCTTCGGGACTAAGAAGTCGTTCGACACCAAAAAGGCCCAGCGCTATTTTAAGGAGCGCCGCATTAAGGTGCAGTTTATCGACCTTAAGGAAAAGGAGATGAGCAAAGGCGAGCTCACGAGCGTGATGCAGGCGGTCGGCGGCATCGACAAGCTGCTCAACCCCAAAGCCAAGGACGAGGAAACGCTCGCACTCATCCAGCACCTCACCCCTAGTCAGCGCTTCGACAAGCTGCTCGAGAACCAGCAGGTTCTAGCCGAGCCCATTGTGCGCAACGGCAAAAAGGCCACCGTCGGTTATTGCCCCGATGTATGGGGAGCCTGGGAGTAGCTTGTGTTATTTGCCGGCGCGTGGGTATAAGAGCAGGCGTTTGGCATAAGATTCAACTGTAAGCCATGTCTAACAAAGGAGGGCACATGCCCAACAAACCCGTGAAGATCATCATGCTTACCGGATACCTCGGTGCCGGCAAGACCACGCTGCTCAACCACATCCTCGCTAACGACGGCGGCATCCGCGCCGCCGTGATCGTCAACGATATCGGCGAGATCAACGTCGACGCCAGCCTTATCGCCGACGGCGGCCTTTCCGAGACCGATGACCTCATCCCGCTCACCAACGGCTGCATCTGCTGCACCCTTTCGGACGACCTTGCCAACCAGCTGCAGGGCATCGCCGATTCGGGCAACTTCGACTACATCATCATCGAGGCATCGGGCATTTGCGAGCCTATCCCCATCGCCTACACCATCTCGAGCTTCTGCGACGAGGCCAAGGTGGGCGGCGAGCCCAAGCTCGCGCTCGACAACATTGTGGCCGTGGTCGACTGCGCCCGCATGTACGACGAGTTCAACGGCGGTCGCGACCTGCTGGCTGAGGATATCGACGAGGACGACATCGAGAGCCTGCTCATCCAGCAGATCGAGTTCTGCTCCACGCTGATCCTCAACAAGACCGATACCGTGAGCCCTGAGCAGATCGCCGAGCTCAAGGCCATCGTGCGCAGCCTGCAGAAAGACGCCGTGATCGTCGAGGCCCAAAACGGAGAGGTTCCTATGGAGGAGCTGCTCGATACCGACCGCTTCGACTTTATGCGCGCCTACAACTCCGCCGCTTGGATCGAGGCCATGGAGCATCCCGAGGAGCACGACGACCCCGAGGTGCTCGAGTACGACATCGAGACCTTTGTGTACTCGCGCCGTAAGCCGTTTGACCTGCAGAAGTTCACCGATTTTGTTGAGCAGGAGTGGCCCGACGAGGTCATTCGCGTCAAAGGCCCGCTGTGGCAGACCGGCGATCCGGACATGTGCTACATGTTTGAGCAGGCCGGCCACCAGATGCGCCTGATGGAGAACGGCCTGTTTGTCGACTCGGCGCCCGAGGGCGAGAAACAGAAGATCATCGACGAGAACCCCGAGATCATGCAGATTTGGGACGACGAGACGGGCGACCGTATGACGAGCCTGTGCATCATCGGCCGTCACATGGACAAGGATGCGCTCATCGCCTCCCTCGATGCCTGCCTGACCGACTGGCACCGCGCCTAGGTTTATCCAAGCGGGTATTTTTCCGCTTACGTAATCGCCAAACCACCACGAAGGTGCCCTTCGTGGTGGTTTTTCGTTCTGAGCCAAGGAGATTCATGTTCAACATTGTGCTGTATGCGCCCGAGATTCCGGCCAATACGGGCAATATCGGCCGCACCTGCGTGGTTACCGGCGCCCGCCTGCATCTGGTGGAGCCGCTGGGGTTTTCGCTCGACGACAAGACGGTGCGTCGCGCCGGACTGGGCTACTGGCAAAACTTGGACGTGACGACCTATGCCAGCTGGGAGGATTTCCTTGCGCGTAACGGCCTCTCCCCTACCGACGAGCGTCTGCATCTGCTGACCAAAAAGGCGCGCAGGACCTATGCGCAAAGCACCTACCGTGACGGTGACTACTTGGTCTTTGGCAGCGAGAGCTCGGGCATTCCCGAGGAGCTGCTCGCCGCGGCGCCCGAGCGCTGCGAGCGCATCCCCATGCTGCGCGATTGCGACTCACTCGATAACGCCGAGACTTGGGAAGCTCACGAGGAATCGCTCGGGCATACCGAGGACAGCCACGAGGCCATCCTGCAGCAGGATATCTGCGGCAACTTCGTTAACCCCGACGACTACCGCATCAGCGCGCTCAACCTCTCCAACAGCGCCGCCATCGTCCTCTACGAAGCTCTCCGCCAGACCGGCTTTGCCGGCATGTGACAAAGGGACAGTCCCTTTGTCACATTCGACCGCCATAGCGTTAAACGTAATTAATCACTTTTAATTTAAATTAACTAGAATAAAATGAAGTTAACCCGAGACGCTAAAGGAGGGCATTGTGGAATACCTCGAAAACCCGTTTACCCCCAGTTTTGGCGAGGTTCCTGCCCATCTCGCTGGCAGACAACAGATTATTCGGGATTTGGACCGCGCCTTCTTGAGCCAGCGTAGGCGCCCAGAATTGACCTCGATCTTCTCAGGCGCGCGTGGAACCGGTAAAACCGCTCTCATGTCGTCGCTCGCGACAAGGGCGGAATCCCACGGCTGGATTGCCGTAAAGACGACCGCGCTCCCGGGAATGCTTGAGGAAATCGAGTTCGGGGCGAAACGTGCTGCCGGCCATCTTATCGACCCGTCTAAGAACTTCGAAGTCACCGGTCTCGGAATTGCACCGCTCGGCAGCATCGAAGTCAATCGCGTTCACGATGCCTCAACCTGGCGTTATCGCATGAGCGACATCATCGACCAGCTCAACGAGGCTGGCACCGGTCTGCTCGTCACAGTTGACGAGGTGGACCCGACACTCGACGAGATGATCCAACTCGCAGCGACGTATCAGCACTTTGTGACCGATGGGAAACGCGTCGCCCTGCTCATGGCGGGACTTCCCAACAACGTCTCGACGTTGCTGAACCACAAGACGGTCTCGTTCCTTCGCCGCGCCCAACAATATCATCTGGGTCGCATTGCCGACTATGACGTACGCGAGGCCTTGATTCGCACAATCCAGGAAAACGATCGCCTGGCAGATGCTGGGGGAATCGATAGAGCCGTTCGCTCGATCTCTGGTTTTCCCTTCCTATTGCAACTCGTAGGCTACCGTGCCTGGGATCTCACAAGCGATTCGAAGGAAATCTCGTCACGCGACTTTGACCTGGGAATCAAAATCGCGCGCGACGAGATGGACGACCGAATCCTCGCGGCAACCTATCGGGAGCTCACTGCAGAGGACAAGCGATTCCTCATCGCCATGCTCGATGACGAGGAAGAGTCCACCACCGCTGACCTTGTCGAGCGCCTTAAGCGTTCGCCGCAGCAGGTCTCCCGCTACCGACGCCGCATGATAGATGCCGGCATCATCGGGGAACGAGGACGAGGGCTCGTCGCATTTGAATTGCCATTCTTCCGCGACTACCTCGCGGCTCAATGCGTGAAATAGGCATCAATGAGGCAAAGGGGCTGTCCCTTTGCCTCATTGTCTATAGGTAGCGGCCGGTAATGCTTGCGGAGCAGGCCACGATGTCGCCCGGCGTACCGGCGCAGACGATTTGCCCGCCCGCGTCGCCACCGCCCGGGCCCATGTCGATCACGTAATCGGCGTTACGGATAAGGTCGAGATCGTGTTCGATCACGATAACCGTGGCGCCCTTGGCAACGAGGCCGTCAAACACACTCAGCAACACCTGAACATCGAGCGGATGCAGGCCAATCGTGGGTTCGTCGAACACGAATACGGCATCATCCTGCACGCGGCCCATCTCGCTCGCGAGCTTAAGGCGCTGTGCCTCGCCGCCCGAAAGCGCCGGCGTGGGCTCACCGAGCGTGAGATAGCCCAAGCCCAAGTCGTGCAAGGTCTGCAAGCGCGCCTGAACCTTCTTGAGCCCCAGTGTGGCGTCGATGGCCTCGTCCACACTCATGTCCATGAGCTGCGGCAACGTAAGGAGACTCCCGTCCTTGCCCTCGCGATGGATATGCGAAGCCGCGTCTGCATAACGTGAGCCGTGACATGCCGGGCAGACGATTTCGACATCGGGCAAAAACTGCACGTCGAGCGATATCGAGCCCGTGCCATCACACGTAGGGCAGCGCAAGGCGCCGGTATTGTAGCTAAAGGCACCCGCCTTGTAGCCGGCTGCCTTGGCCTCGGGCGTACGGGCGAAGGCGCGACGCAGCTCGTCATGGATGTCGGCATAGGTCGCTACCGTCGAGCGAACATTGGCGCCGATGGGCGTGGCGTCAATCAGGTTTGCGCGGCCAATGCCCTCGGCATCGACCCAACGCACGTGTCTTGGCAGGCGCTCGCCAGCTGCCTGGGCCTTAAGCGCCGGAATGAGCGTCTCGAGTACCAACGTCGTCTTGCCCGAACCCGAAACGCCCGTAACCGCAACAAGGCGGCCGCGCGGGATATCAACTTCGAGCGGCTTAACGGTATGGATGGCATCGGTTGCCATGCGAATATGCCCCTGGTCGAACATTTCCTCGTCAGTCACCTGCGGACGCAGGCGCTTGGACTCTGCGCGCAAAAACGGGGCGATGCGGCTGCCCTGCGATTGTTCGACCTCGTCCACCGTACCTGCAGCGATCACTTTACCGCCGCCCGCTCCGGCAACGGGGCCCATCTCGACCAGATAGTCGGCTTCCGCCAGTACGCGCGTGTCGTGGTCGACAACAACCACGGTGTTGCCGTCATCCACCAGATCGCGCATCACGCCCACCAAGCCGTCGACATTGGCAGGATGCAAGCCGATCGAAGGCTCGTCCAGCACATAAAGCACACCCGTCGATCGGTTGCGCACCACGCGGGCGAGCTGCACACGCTGGCGCTCACCCGTGGAGAGCGTGGCGCCGGCGCGATCGAGCGAAAGGTAATCGAGACCCAGGTCGACCAGACGACGGGCCGCACTCAAAAACGAATCGCAGATATCCGTCGCCATGGGCCGCATCTCGGCCGGCAAGGACGTAGGCACCCCGCGCACCCACTCAATCGCCTCACCCAGCGTCATGGCCGCTGCTTGCGCCAGATTGATACCGCGCACCTGGGGCTGGCGCGCAGCCTCGGAGAGACGCGTGCCGCCGCAATCGCGGCATGCTCCCTCGCGCAAAAAGCGCGCAACGCGTTTTAAGCCCTTATCGTCCTTGACCTTGGCGAGCGCATTCTCGACGGTATAGACGGCGTTGTAATAGGTGAAGTCGAGCGGCGTGGCGCCCTCGCCGTTTTTGGGAACGTAGAGAATGTGCTTCTTAACCGCCGGACCATGAAACACGATGTCGCGCTCTTGAGGCGTGAGTTGGCTAAACGGCACGTCGGTGCGTACGCCCATCTCGCCTGCCACCTGCTTCATCAGATCCCACATGAGCGTGCCCCAGGGAAGGACTGCGCCCTCGTTGATGGTCTTTGACTCATCTGGCACCAGGCTCGCCTCGTCCACCTCGCGCATGACACCGGTGCCGCCACAGGTGGGGCATGCGCCGCCGCTATTGAAAGCCAAATCCTCGGCACTCGGCGCGTAGAACTCGCGGCCGCATGTCGGACACGTGAGCGACAGGCCCGCAGCCACGTTAAGGCTCGGCTCCACACGCGCCCCGCAATGCGGGCACACGTGATGGGCGCAACGGCTAAAGAGCAGACGCAGGCTGTTGTTGAGCTCGGTCATGGTACCAAAGGTCGAGCGCACGCCCGGCACGCTGGGGCGTTGATGCAATGCGAGCGCCGCCGGCACGTGCAGAACCTCGTCCACCTGGGCGTGTTCGGCCTGCGTCAGACGACGGCGGGTATAGGTGCTGAGCGCCTCAAGATAGCGACGCGAGCCCTCGGCATAAAGAACCCCCAGCGCCAGCGAACTCTTGCCCGAGCCCGACACGCCGGCAATGCCCACAAGCCTTCCCAGTGGAATATCGATATCGATGTCTTTGAGGTTGTGCACGCGCGCGCCACGCACCTCGATAGCCTGCGGGCTCATCTTCTGTTCCGTCACCTTTATCACCCTACTCATGCCATAAAACTCGATCGCGGATGTACTCGCCCAGCATGGGCACGGTAAACCGGACGAGACCGTATCCGGCAGCCCCGATGACGCGCTCGCGAATCAGGCTTGCGCGATATTTACTCGCCCAGCTCTGGGTGCGATCGCAGCGCTCAATGACATCCGCCATGCGCGTCGGTTTGCCCTCGTCAACCGCCATGGCCTCGATAAAGAGGCGCTGTGGACTGCGCAGCCCGTAATACAGGGGCGCGTCGACCGCTTCGTAGAACTCGGAGACGGCATCCGTATGGCCAGCCTCGACATCGCACCTTTCGATGACCTGCGAGCCACGCCGGACGGCAGAGCGCCACATGTAATATCCCACCAGCTGAACCATATAGGGATGCCCCATGCTCTTGCGCGCCGCAAGGTCCGCCGTCCCCGCGTCCACGTAAAGACCAGCGTCCTTGACCGTCTGGATATACGAATCGCGCACCTTGGGCAAGGATATCGCCCCCAACGTACGCTGCTGGGCACGCCGTAAAAACGTTACGCTCGGCTCTTCGAGCAGATCGTCAACCATACTGGGTAAGCCGGCGAACACCAGCGCAAGGCCGCGCTGCTCGCTATCGGGCAAGCCCGTAGCATCCTGGTCTCCGAGCACCTGCTGATAGAGAACGGCCAGCGCCGCCAGTTCCTCGATAGACGCCGATTGCGCCTCGTCAATCGCAAACAGTATGCCCTTGCCTGGACCGAGCTTCTTGAGGCGCTCGTTGACCAGCCCTCGCAACGTTTCGCCCTTTGCCCGCGCCGCCTCGACCGACATCCGGCCAAACGACGGACCGAACTCCATTGACGTCACAACGGGCTTATTCGAGCGAAGCGCGTCGGCCAATCGGTCGCATAAGCCAAGCGAAGCGGAATCGGAGACAACCGCCCATCCGCGCTCATTGGCTAGACGTTGCAGCTCCCGCAGGAGAACCGTCTTGCCGCAGCCGCGATTTCCCGTAATGAGCATGAGCCTACCCGGCGCTCCGGCGCCGTTATCGAGCCCTTCCTCAAAATCCTCGATGACCGACTCGCGACCGATGAGTATCGGAGGCCGCTTGCCAGCCGTGGGCTTAAAGGGATTTGGATTCATGTCGGCCTCCTCAGATTGGCAAACCCTGGTAACAGTTATACCAACTTATACCGAGTTATACCAACAGGATGCGGCAAAGAGACTGACCCTCTATCACCTATGGCCGAAAAACTCGGCGTCCGCCGCTCGCCAGGGGCGGAAGGTGGCGGGATCGACCTTTACATGAGCTGCGGCGGGTACGTCGTACCATTTGACCGTGTAGCCGGTGCCGTGAGAGCAAAAGACCGAGTCGGGCGTGTTGGGCAGATCGGCCTCGGGCTCATAGGCGGCCGTCTCGATTACGCACTCGGCATCATGGCAAGGCGCATAGCCGGCGAACTCCAGGTACAGATGCCCACGACCACTCGTGTAGGCAGCCACCTCCAGCGCGTAATCCTGCACCTCAGATGCCGGAACGCGACCCACAAGCTTCGCCCGGTCTCCCGCCATCGTCGGCGGCTCGTACTCGGCACCCATGCGCGTGGCATCCGAGAGCGCCCGGCCCACGCACTCCCCCGGCACCTCGAGCTCAAAGCGATACCACGGCTCCAACAGCACCGCCGCGCCGGCCTCACGCGCCTGCATGAGCCCCTGGCGAATCGCGCGGTACGTGGCCTGGCGAAAATCGCCGCCCTCGGTGTGTTTGGCATGCGCGCGGCCACCCGTGAGCGTAATGCGCACATCGGTGATGGGCGAGCCGGTCAGCGCACCCAGATGATCGCGCTCCATGGCGTTGGTGAGCGCCAGACGCTGCCAGTTAAGATCGAGCTCGTCGGTCGAGGTCACGGTGCCAAACTGCACGCCCGAGCCCGCCGGCAACGGCTCCAGGCGCAGATGCACCTCGGCATAGTGGCGCAGTGGCTCAAAGTGGCCCACGCCCTCGACCGGCTGCGAAATAGTCTCCTTATAGAGAATGCCGCCAGACTCAAACGCAACCGAAAGGCCAAAACGATCGGCCAACACCCGCTGCACGATCTCGAGTTGCACGGCGCCCATCAACTGCAGGTGAATCTGCTCCAGATGCGTATTCCAGCTTACGCCGAGCATGGGATCTTCGTCCGCCAGCTCAGTCAATGCTTTGAACACCGTATGGACATCATGTTCGCCCGGAAGCACCGTATAGGTGAGGACCGGCGCAATGACGGGTGCATCGCACGCGGATTCCGCGCCCAAGGCGTCCCCTGGGCGAACGTGCGCAAGGCCCGTCACGGCACAAATGCCGCCAGCAGCAACTTCTTGGACAAGCTCATACTTTTCGCCGTTATAGATGCGCACCTGATCGACCTTCTGCTCCCATGCCTCGGCGCCGGAACGTCCGTTAATCAGCTGTTTGGCATGCAGCGTGCCGCCGGTCACTTTAACCCATGCCAAGCGCTCGCCGCGATCCCCGCGGCTCACACGGTAGACGCGCGCGGCAAACTCCGGGTGCCATGCCCTTTCACGCATCAGCGCGCACATGCCATCCAGCAGCTCGTCCACGCCTTGGTCCTTGAGCGCCGAGCCGGCAAAGCAGGGAAAAAGCTTGCGCTCGGCAACCATGCGCGACAGCGTCGCGGAGGAAAGCTCACCCGCCTCAAGAAACTCCTCGAGCGCCGCCTCGTCCAACGCAGCAGCGTCCTCCTGAACGGCGCCGCCCGTCAGCAGTTCGTTGGCATCCAGGCAGCCCTCGGAAAGACGTTGCCCAAGCTGCGCCAGCAAAACATCGCGGCCGGGATTCTCCAAATCAATTTTGTTGATAAAGATGAACGTCGGGATGTCATAGCGCGCAAGCAGGCGCCACAGGGTTTCAGTATGCCCCTGCACGCCATCGTTGGCGCCCACAACCAAAATCGCATAGTCGAGTGCGCGCAGCGTGCGCTCCGCCTCGGCAGAAAAATCGACATGCCCCGGCGCATCCACGAGCATGACGTGGGTATCGCCATGGTCGAGCACGGCCTGCGACGAGAAAATCGTGATGCCACGCTCGCGCTCGATCGCGTCAGTGTCCAGGTGCGAATCGCCATCGTCAACGCGGCCGCGCTTGCGAATACGACCTGCGTTGAACAGCATGGCCTCGGCCAACGTGGTCTTGCCGGCATCGACATGCGCCAAGATTCCAACGACCGCTTGCTTCGACATGGCTCTCCTCTTATATACAAGCCCATCACACGCGGCAACGGGCACTCACGCTCCACACTGGATGATACAATTTACGGGCCGGCGGGCGAAGCGAGCCCTATCCCCCGACCGAGCTCATCGTCCCGCGTTGCCGCGCGGCGATTTTCGTAGGTTCGCGCCTTGCGAAAGCCGGCACCTCCCCTTTTTGTCTGCCCGGGCTCATCTGGGGCGATAACAACGCGAGCCCCACAACAACGCGTTTTACCAAAAATGGCCCCCTCGGGGCCATTTTCATTTCGGTGAAACGCTGGTATGCGACTCGGCCTTTATGCCTCGCGCAGCCAATCAAACGCGACGCGCGGCGTACCGTCCGACACATATACGATACCGGCGCGCTTAAACCCGGCCTTGGCGATGGCGCCCTGCATAGGCAGGTTGTCTTGGTGCGTGTCGATACGCAGATGGTCGATACGTTCCTTGGCAAAGGCAAACATCGCGGCCGCAACGCCATGCGTGGTGCCGTCGGATGCCACGCGGTGCAGCACGGCGTACGGAGTGTCGCTACGCCATTGACCGTCCTCAATGACGTCATAGCACTCGTCCGGGCCCGGTAAAAAGGCAAACGTCGCCACCACGCGACCGTCGACTTCGCACACATAGCTGCCACCAGCGGCGATATCGGCTGCCAGCTGCTCGGCAGAAGGCGTGCCCTCGGGCCACTGCGTGGCGTTGCCATGCGCGCGCATAAAGGCGCGGGCCGCGTCATAGATAGCCATGACGGCGGGAATGTCGGTATCGAGGGTTTTTCTGATCATCACGCGGCGACCTCACGTTTATTGGTATCACTTTGATTGGGCAATGATACCAGCGTTTGGAGAGGGGCACGAAGCAGATGGGGAGCAAAAAGCGAGCCGCTTGGTCAAAAGCCAAAAGCGAGTTTTTAGGCGCTGCCACGGGCGGCGATATGAGCGACCTGTTTGCGCGCGAGAATGAGCGCCGCGACGCCCTGGACGCCGAGCGCGATGAAGCCTGGCGCTACAAGTCGTGCGAACGCAAAAACCGTTACGACACGCGCGCCGAGGCCGAGGCCGTTATGGCCGACTGCGAAAACCGCGGGCGGCGTGGTTTGGCCTGCTACAAATGCGAATACTGCGGCGGCTGGCACCTGACGTCGCATCCTTGGAAATAGGCCTCGCATCGGCACGGCACTGACGGAGCGCCAGTCATCTCACGAAAGCTACGGGCGCGGCGGCACCAAAACATCATAGCGAACGGCCTTGCCCGCAAGTTGATAGCTCGGCTTAACGCCGGCAAGCAGCGGGCCCTTTACCGGCCGCTTGATAACGACTTTGCGCGGATGCACCGCAAGCGCTGCCTGGACCAGCACCTCCTCATCGGCGCACGGCTGCTCCAAGTGATGCAGCAGCTGGAACTTCTTTTTAACCGCCGCGCTCTTGGTGCGCCCGGGAAACATGGGGTCCAGATACACCACGTCGGGAGCCGCGAGCTCGCCCCGCCCGATCAGCTCAGCCGCATGGCGAAGACCGACAATGCTGTCCTCGCCCGCATGTAAGCGCATGCGCGCCACGGCTGTCGCAAGCGCCGGATCATCTGCCGCGCGATCCAAAGCATCCTTGAGGAGCGCCGCGATCACGCAATCCTGCTCATACAGATCGACGGTAAAGCCCGCGGCCGCCAACAGCAGCGAATCCTCGCCAAAGCCTGCTGTGGCATCGATTGCCCACGGTTGCTCGGCACCTTTTATGCGTGCAGCCTTTACCAACAGCTCTTGCTGCAGACGGCCCTGCTTGAGCCGTGGAAGCATGCGGCCAAAATCGGCACGCAGCTCCATCGTACCGTCGGTGAGCGTGAGGCCCTCGGGCTTCCCGGTCAGCTCAAGCCCCGCGGCCCGAGCAACAGAAAAGGGATCGACGACGCCCATGGACACTCCTTAATAAACAAACGAATACGCGGGGCACCGTTTATGCCAGCACCCAACCGTCCGCTATTGTCCCACATGCGACATGGCCCACAGCATCCCAATGCAAAGCACCGCCATCAATCCCGTGCACACGGCAGCGATCACAGAATCACCCATGCGCCTTCCCAACGACCGCGGCTCACGCACTTGCCCTGCTCCGTACATCATGACTCCTCCTTGAGACCAGCTCCTTGTTACGGCCTCATCATCGCAGCGCCGCACATGAGCTGCCATCGATTTGGCTTACGTCCAGCTTTCCTTTTTGAAAGGTTGGACCGTACGGGCAAGAAACGCTTTCAAACGCATGCATCGCCCCGTTGAACTACAATGTGCTTCACGATATGTGCCGCAACCTGGGTGCGACAGATTCTCCGCGCCCGCATCGAAAGGACCAGCTATGAGCGCCGCTCGCAAGACACTCAAAATCCTTGCCCTGATTTATTTTGTTCTGGGCATCGCCAGTCTCGTCATTGGAATCGCCGGCATCGCGACTGGCAACCTCGATTCCACGTACGGGTCGAACGCCATGCTCGCCGCGGTCGTGCTGGTCGCCAAGGGCCTTGTCGACCTTGCCGCAGGTGTTGCGGGTATCAAGGGCGCCAACAAGCCTTCGCAGGTGGATGGCGCGTTTAAGCTCGGCATCGTCGCCGCGGCAGCCACGCTCCTCCAGGCCGCGCTCACGCTTCCCGCGCTCGGCGGCAGCTCCGTCAATATCGTCGCCTTTGTCATCGTGGTGTACGACCTGTTCTTTGTTCAGCAGGCGCACGCCGTTAAGGCCGAGAACAAGGACCGTCTGTAAGCGCTCGCTTCTCATAAGCTCTGCAGCCAAGCAACTAAAAAGGGCCGATCGCGCATCTCCGCGGTCGGCCCTTTACGTTTGCCCAGATAAAACCTGCCAAAATAAACCTGTCCCTTTTTGGCAAATCTGTCCCTTTTTGATAGGTTAGTGGCGGTACTCGGCGATGATGAAGTCGATGTCGGTCTGGAGCGTGTCCAAGTTTGCCAGGCGCTCTTTGTCGGCAGGGCGCGTGCGGTAGTAGTACGGCGTCATCTGGAACACCGCCTCGATGTCGGCCTGCGTCTGGAGCGTAATATTCGCAGATACCCGCTGCGTTCCGACTAACTCGAGCTCGGTGGTCTTCGGCAGCTTCTCATCGTTAAGGTACGGCGTGTCGTAGAGTACCTCCTTGAGACCAAAGAGATGACGGGCGCCCGGCACCACGGTGTAAAGCGAGCCCTTGGGCGCCAGCACGCGGGCAAACTCGCGCTCGTTAAAGGGAGCAAAGAGCTCGGTCACCATATCGAAGGCGCCATCGGCCACGGGGATGTCCTTCATGTTGGCCACGAAGTAGGTCGCATCGCCGCGCTTGGCGGCCAGGCGCACCATTTCTTTGCCCAAATCAAACCCGTAAGCGTCCACGCCCTGCACCGCGCCCATGGCGCTGGTGTAGTAGCCCTCGCCACAGCAAATATCGAGCAGCGTCATGGGACAGTTCGTAGACGCGGCACGTCCAGACACCCGCTCGCGCACCAGCTCAACCATCGCATCGCGCAACGGCGCATAGTAGCCGCGGTTCAGAAAGTCACGTCGGCTGCGCGCCTGCGACTTGGGATCGCCCATGGAATCGCCGCTCTTGGACGAGCGTAGGAGGTATAGATAGCCCTCGCGCGCACGGTCAAACCGGTGTCCGCCCGCGCATGCAGCACCGCGCTCATTGTCCGCCAACGGCTCATGGCAAACGGGACACAACAACATGGCAACTCCTTAGCGCGAACAACACAACGCCCACCATTGTCGCACGCCTTCCCCACCTAGTCATTGGAGACGTTCTTGAATGACTAATCGTTTTAGAACGTCCCCAATGACTAGTCGATTAGGAGTATCATCGTCTGCGCAAATAGGCACGAAAGAGCATATTAGAGATTGAGAGCGTATGGCTGATACCGCATCTAAGCACATTGACATGACCACCGGCTCGCTGTGGCGCAATATTCCCCTGTTCGCCTTCCCCGTGGCCGCCACGAGCATCTTGGAGCAGCTATCGAACCTCATCGCCACGGTCATCATCGGTAACTTCTCGGGCGACCAGGGAACCCTCGCCATGGCGGCGGTCGGCTCCAATGTTCCGCTTACCAGTCTTATGCTCAACCTGTTTATTGGCATATCGCTTGGCTCCAACGTGGTCATCGCCAACGCTATCGGCCGCAACGATCAGAACATGGTCAAACGCGCCGTCCATACCTCGATTTTAATGGCGCTCGTGGGCTTTGTCGTCATCGCTCTGGGCGAGATCTTTGCCGAGCCCATGCTCGCCGCGCTCAACGTTCCCGCCGAAACCATGCCGCTCGCTTCGCTCTATCTACGCGTCTTTTTGCTCAGCATGCCCTCAATCTTGCTCTACAACTTTGAAGCCGCGATCTTCCGCTCCGTCGGCATCACCCGCATGCCGCTGCAGGCGCTTGCCGTGTCCACCGTCCTCAACATTGGCCTGGACCTCATCTTTGTCCCCGTACTTCACTGGGGCGTCGCGGGCGTCGCCATCGCCACCGCCATCGCCTACACCGTCAGCGCCGCTACGCTCTTTATCCGCCTGCTCAAGACCGACTCCGTCGTCCGCGTCACCCCACGCGACTTGGCTATCGACCCCGTCGCCCTCAAGCGCATCGTCAAGATCGGCCTGCCCGCCGGCATCCAAAGCGCCGTCTTTGCCGTCGCCAACATCATCATCCAGTCCGCCATCAACAGCCTGGGCACCGAGGTCATGGCAGCATCGAGCGCCGCCATGAGCCTGGAGTACGTGTGCTACAACCTGCTCAACAGCTTTAGCCAGGCGTGCACCACCTTTGTGGGACAAAATCACGGTGCTCGCCAGATCGACCGCTGCACCAAGACGCTCAAGGTCTGCCTGGTCGAAGGCGGTATCGTTGCACTCACCACGATCATCGTTATTGTCGGCCTGGGGCGCGAGATCCTGTCGCTCTTTAACAGCGACCCCAACATCGTCTCGATCGGCTATATCCGCGTGTGTTCGATCTTCCCGGCGTACGCCTTTAGTATGTTCTACGAAAACATGTCCGGCTACCTGCGCGGCTTTGGCATCTCGCTCATGCCCGCCCTCATCACCATGATCTGTGTCTGCGGCATCCGCTTCTATTGGGTGTTCTGCGTGTTCCCGCACTTCCGCACCTTTGCGAACATCATGATGGTCTACCCCATCAGCCTGGGCACCACGGCGTTCTTTATGGTCGTGGCGGTATTACTCTGCCACCCGGCACGCACCTATCGCGCCGCCCAAGCCAAAGCGACAGCCCGCTAAACACCGCACTCAACGCCACGCCAGTCATTAATTGACAATATGCGAGCTCATATAGTCGATAAAGCGCCTCGTGGCGATGGGCATGGTGTCCCAGCTGCGCCAGGCGGCCACCACGTCGCGCGAGGGGGCATGCACGAAAGGCCGCACACGGATATCGGCTTGCACGCTCTCAACGGTACGGCGATAAAGCATACTCACGCCCAGGCCTTCCTCCACCATCGCCATGATGGTGTAGTCGTCGGTGACCTCGCTCGTCACGTGCGGCGACAGCCCATGCGCCGCGAATGCATCGAGCACCAGGCTCTGTTCGCCTTCATCCAGCAGCACAAACGGCTCGGACGCTAGGTCAGCGAGTGTCACCTTTTCCTTTGCCGTCAGCGGATGCGCCGCCGGCAACAATGCCACCAACTCGTCGTGATAGACCACACGCTTCTCGAGCCCAGCGGTAAATCCGCGTGCCGTAAAACAAAAATCGACCACGCCATCGTGCACCCACTGAGCGTTGCGCGTGTAATCGCCCTGCTTGAGGGTAAAGTGTACGCCCGGGTGCAGGGCCCCAAAGTCGCGGATCACGCGCGGCAACACGGTTCGACTCACGTTGGTAAACGTCGCAATACGAATATCAGTCGAGGAAAGTCCCAGCAGCTCCTGGCGCTTGCCCTCGAGCTCGGCCTCGGCGGTCACGATCTGGCGCAGGTACGGCAGATACTGCTTGCCGTCGCGCGTAAGCGAAACGCCCTGCTTGCCGCGCTCGATAATCGTAGTGCCCAGCTCGCGCTCGAGCGCCTTGACGGCCTGGCTCACCGCACTTTGCGTATAGCCCAGCTCATCGGCCGCGCCCTTAAGACTGCCGCGATCGACCACCATACAAACAATCTGATACCGCGATGCCATTGTGCCTCCCCATCAATGCAGACGTAAAACGTTTTGCCAGGGCTTTTTCTGCCAACATTAGCATTTCTTAATCATACTGAATATACATTCGCTTTACTACATCCACATCTGAGAGCAGAATCCTTTTTACGAAACCGTTCTGTAACAAAAGGAGCCCCATGGATCGCAAAAAAGCAATCGCGCTCTCATTTTCCGTTCCCGTCGCATGGGGCTTTTCGTACCCCCTCATGAAGATCGGCATGGACAGCATGAACGCCACGAGCATCGTTGCGCTGCGCTGCATCATCGCCTTTGTGGCCTGCCTGCTGCTCTTCCACAAGCGCGCTTTCCGTATCAACCGCGACCTTATGGTTCGCGCCGCTATCATCGGCGCCATTATGGCAACCGAGCTCACCTGCATGTGCCTGGGCTCCAGCCTCACCTCTGCCTCCACTGCCGGCTTTTTGCAGAGCCTGACGGTCGTGATCGTGCCGTTTGCCAACGCCGCCCTGCTGCGTCGCGCCCCCGAGCGCAAGGTGCTCGTCGGCACGGCTATCGTCACCTGCGGCATGCTGCTGCTCTCGGGCGCCGACTTCACCAGCCTGAACCCGGGCGCGCTCATCATGCTGCTCTCCGCCTTTATCTATGCCAGCCACATTATCGTAGCCAAGCGCTTTGTCGAAGATGTCGACCCGCTGGCTCTGGGCGTTTGGCAGCTGGGCTTTGGCGGCCTGTTCTCGGGCATTGCCGCATGCGCCTTTGGCGGCTTCATGCTTCCCAGTACGCCCAGCGAGATCGTGGTCGTCGTCGCGCTCGCACTCATCTGCTCTGCCTATGGCTTTATCACCCAGACGCTCGTGCAGCCCCACGTGCCCGCCGAGACCACCGGCTTCGCCTTCTCGCTCGAGCCGGTCTGCTCCGCCGTCTTCTCGTTCTTCCTGGTCGGCGAGGTCCTGAGCCCCATCGCCTTCTTTGGCGCCGCTCTCATCCTCACCGGCGTCATGGTGGCAACCGTCGAGCTTCCGCACCTCAACGCCCGCAGCAACGCCCGTATGGCTGGAGCGCCCGAGCACGTCTCCTAATCCCCGTTCCTCGCGCAGTCGCAGCGTAAAGGCCATCGGCCACCCTTACAATAGATGCCAGCAAAGCATCTGCCGTAAAGGAGCCCCATGGACACCGCAACTCGCAACCGCAACATAGCAACCTGGTTGGGCGATGCGCCGCAGCCGGTACGTGACACCACGAACCAGCTGCTCGAGCGCATCGCCCTTTTGCGTGCCGAGCAGACCATCTATCCGGCACAAGACGACATTCTCAACGCCCTCGCCTACACGCCGGTCGACCAGGTCAAGGTTGTCATCTTGGGTCAGGACCCGTATCACGGACCCAACCAGGCCATGGGACTATCGTTCTCGGTTCCCGCGACGCAAACCAAGCTGCCGCCCAGCCTGCGTAACATCTATAAGGAGCTCAATGCGGACCTGGGCTGTCCCATCCCCGCCACGGGCGACCTAACGCCGTGGGCGCAGCAGGGCGTCCTGCTCCTTAACACCACGCTCACCGTACGCGAGCATGCCGCCAATTCGCATGCCAAGCTGGGCTGGAGCACCCTCTCCGACTATATTATCGAGCGCTGTTGTCTGCTGCCGCAGGCCGTAGTCTTTTTGGCATGGGGCCGCTTTGCCCAGCAGATGGTCGAGGGCAAGCTCGCCGCAACCGGCGCGGGAAAGGCAACCGGCAAGTTCTGTCTGGCCTCTACGCACCCCTCGCCGCTTTCGGCCAACCGTGCCACGGCAGAACTCCCCGCTTTTATGGGGTCGCGCCCCTTCTCGGCAGCTGATTGGCTACTCGAACAGCACGGCTCGACCCCCGTCAACTGGACTTGCCTCGGCTAAAAATCGATACATCAAAAACGCGCCCGACGGCAATCTTGCCATCGGGCGCGTTTTGCTATTCGGGCCAAATAAATTGTGTGCGGCCGGCCTCGCCGCCATCGATCAACAGGCTCTGCCCGGTCATAAACCGGTTGGTCACGCCCACAAAGTAGATCCACTCGGCGATCTCTTGGGCAGTGGCCCAGCGCTTAAGCGGCGTGAGCTCCATAATCTGGTTCCACAGGTGCTCGTCTTCCATCACACAACGGTTGAGCGGCGTGACAACGCCACCCGGGTCCACACTGTTGGCGATGGCCTGCGGCGCCAGACGGTTTGCAAGGTTCTTGGTGTAGGCGATAACGCCGCCCTTGCTGGCGGCATAGGCGGGAAACTCCGATCCCGTATGCCCGCTCGCCGACCCCACATTGACCACGGATTGGATAGCAGGCGCCGGCTTGGCGGCAAGCCCCTCCCCCACAAAGGCATAGTGCTCGGTCACGTTGATGGTGCCACGCAGGTTGGCGGCGATGTCGTCGGCCGAATCCTGCGTACCGGCAACATTCACGATTACCTGAGACTCAAGGTCGCCTGGAAACGAGTCAGGCTCGCGGACATCAACGATCAGATGGCGATAGCGTTCGTGTTCGATCGCCGCCGGCAGCAGATCAAAGCCCACGACCTCGTGGCCCTCGTCCAAAAAGCGCTGCACGCACGCGGCTCCGATACCGCCCGAAGCGCCCGTGATCAAAACCCGCATACTTGCTCCTTAGACGGTTGCGTGGCGCTCGAGGTACTCGGAGCCCACGTTCTCGCGCTCCCAGCCGCGCACGACCTTGTAGCCCACGGGGCTCAGGAAGACCTCGCACAGCAGCTCGGCAATAGCGCCGGTCAGCGAGCACATAAGCACCTGCACCCACGTCCAGCCAAAGAACGTATGACTCACCACAATGGCGAAGACCAAGTTGTCGATAAACTGACCGATGCCCGTGGACACATAGGAGCGGAAGGCAAAGCTCGCAAAGTTATTCTTTTTGAGCATGCGGCCGAGCGACTGGTTGAGCGTGGAGTTGACCACGGCAGAGGTGAGCATGGCCAACGACGAGCCAAACACCACGTACCAGGTGCCGCCGATCGTGGCGTTGAGGGCAGTGTTGACCTCGATCATGCCCGTGTCGTAGTAGGCGCCCCACATGCCGGGCGTGAGCGAGCACAGCCAAAAGCACAGGCTCACGGCAAGATTAACCAGCAGTGCGAGGATAGAGATTTTGATGGATGCCTTGGCGCCAAAGCGCTTGCAGATCATGTCCTGGCACAAAAACGAGACCCAGCTCACCACAAAGCCGCAGTCGAGCGCCAGATACGGCAGGCTGATAAGCTCTTTGTTGGCCAGCAGGTTCATCATGATGACGCTCACGATAAACAGCGAAACCGTTGCCGCGGGAATGCTCCGCAACAGGACTTTGTAGTCCTCCATGACCTTCTTGATCATTATGTACTCCTTTGGTTTTAGGTTTAACGAGCAGGATATCGGAACCGAACTGCTCGGCCGCCCCGGTCTTGAGGCGACGGTGGGTATGATAGCCGCTCCGCCGGCGGCAGGCAAGCAAAGGGCGCGTCAGCCCCGCAAGGCTACCGCGCCGATGCGCTAAAACGTTACGTTGCCAAACTCCGACAGGATCAGGTCGGGGTTGTGGTCGGTCGCCCAATCCACGTTCCACGGGCTCGTGAACAGCAGCAGCTTGCCGCCGCGCATGTCCTCGACGCGCAGGGTGTCACGTGTGAGCGACAGGCTCGGGATATCGATGGTGTCGGGGTCGTTCTGAATCCAGCGGATGTCGGTATAGGGCAGCGGCTGGCGACGCACCTCAACGCGGTACTCGGCCTTCAGACGGCGCTCGAGCACCTCGAACTGCAGCACGCCGACCACGCCGACGATAACACTCTCCATGCCTGCACCCAGCTCGCGGAAGATCTGGATGGCGCCCTCTTGGGCAAGTTCCTCCATACCCTTCACGAACTGCTTGCGCTTGAGCGTATCGACCTGCGTGATGCGGGCGAACATCTCGGGCGCGAACGTCGGGATCTGCGGATACTGCACGTGATGCTTACCGGAGCACACGGTATCGCCGATGCTAAAGATGCCCGGGTCGAACAGGCCCACGATATCGCCCGCGTACGCCTCGTCCACGATGGCGCGGTCGTCGGCCATCATCGAGGTGCCCGTGGCCAGCTTGAGCTTGCGGTTGCCCTGCATATGGAAGGCGTCCATGCCGCGCTCGAACTTGCCCGAGCAGATGCGCACAAAGGCGATACGGTCGCGGTGGTTCTTGTCCATGTTGGCCTGGATCTTAAAGACAAAGCCGCTAAAGTCGTCGCGGCAGGGATCGACCGGCTCGCTGGTGAGCGTATCGGTATAGGCGCGCGGCGTCGGGGCCAGGCGCAGGAACTCCTTGAGGAAGGGCTCCACGCCAAAGTTGGTGAGTGCCGAGCCAAAGAACGCCGGGCTCAGCTTGCCGCAGGCCACGGCATCCAGGTCGAGCTCGTCGCCGGCGCCATCGAGCAGCTCGATGTCGTCCATCAGGTTCTTGTGGTTCTCCTCGCCGATGAGCTCGTCCATGGCAGGATCGCCCAGCTCGGCCTCAACCTCGGCGACCTTCTTGGTGGCGTTGGCGTGACCGTCGCCCTCAAAGGCAATGACGCGACGGGTCTGACGGTCGAACACGCCGCGGAAGTTGCGACCGCTGCCGATCGGCCAATTCATGGGATACGTGTTGATGCCCAGAACGTTCTCGATCTCTTCCATGAGCTCAAACGGATCGCGGGCCTCGTGGTCGAGCTTGTTCACAAAGGTGAAGATGGGAATGTGACGCAGCGTACAGACCTTAAAGAGCTTTTTGGTCTGGGCCTCGACGCCCTTGGCGCCGTCGATGACCATGACCGCGGCGTCGGCGGCCATAAGGGTACGGTAGGTATCCTCCGAGAAGTCCTGGTGGCCGGGGGTATCGAGGATGTTGACGCAGGCGCCGTTATAGGTGAACTGCAGCACCGAGGAGGTAACGGAGATGCCGCGCTCCTTCTCGATGTCCATCCAGTCCGAGACGGCGTGCTTGGCCGAGCTCTTGCCCTTGACCGAACCGGCGGTCTGGATGCTGCCGGTATAGAGCAGCAGCTTCTCGGTAAGCGTGGTCTTACCGGCGTCCGGGTGGCTGATGATCGCGAATGTGCGGCGCGACGAGATTTCATCCGACAGGCTTGCCATGCGGATCCTTTCTTGCATTGAGTGCATTACGTCGTTGTAACCCGACTATTGTAGCCGCGAAATGCTGCGACAGGGCACCTATCAGGACAAATTCATCAGTCGGGACTTTGGTTGCCGGTCGGCGGCGGCACTCCGCAGCAGTTTGTCTCGGTCTGTAACATCTAGACGGGTTTTGAACCTCTACCTGTTACAGATCGAGACAAACGGATGGGCCTGCCGGCAAAATCTCAATCTGTAACAACTATCTTCCAAAACCAGCCCTTAATGTTACAGATTGAGACAAACGAACGGATCCGCCGGCAAAATCTCGAACCGTAACAGTTAGCCGCCCAAAACCGCTCCAGATGTTACAGATCGAGACAAAAGGACCGGCGGATAAACAACATCTTAATCTGTAACAACTAGCTGGGAAATTCGGGTCTTGTTGTTACAGACTGAGACAAACGGTGGCCGATCATTCCGATTTCCCTCTTGCGTAACTGTGCATAGTGTATATATACTGTGTTTACCGGTTATATACACGTGTAGCCCATCAGCTAAGGAGCCGCTGTGGACATCATCCTATCCAATTCGAGCGACAAGCCCATCTACGAGCAGATATCCTCGCAGGTCAAGACCCAGATCCTATCGGGCGCACTCGCCGCGGGGGCCAAACTCCCCAGCATTCGTGCGCTCGCGAGCGACCTAGGTGTGAGCGTCATCACCACCAAGCGCGCCTACGCCGACCTGGAGCAACTCGGGTTTATCTGCACCGTGCAGGGCAAAGGCTGCTTTGTCGCCGAGGGCAACCAGGAGCTCTTGCGTGAAAGCCAGCTCTGCCATATCGAAGAGCTGCTCGCGCAAGCGGCAGCGCAAGCCGACACCTTGGGCGTCACGCGCGACAAATTGCACGAGATGCTCGACCTGGTAGCTCCCGAAACCATGCAGTAGCCATCTGCAAGAAAGGCTATACCATGCAAAACCTGTTAGAACTCAAAGCCGTCTCGCGCCGGGTGAGCAACCGCTTTTCGTTGCGCGATGTCACACTTGCCGTAGAGCCCGGCCAGATTGTTGGCTTTGTGGGCGCAAACGGCGCCGGCAAGACAACGACCATCCGTGCCGCGCTCGGCCTCATAAAGATAGATGCTGGCGAGGTATGCCTGTTTGGGCAGCGCTGCGATGCCAATGCGCCCGATGAGCAACAACGTCGCACGCGCTCTCGCATCGGACTCGTGCTGGACACGTGCCCCTTCCCTTCCACGCTCAAGGTGACGGAGGTCGAGGCGCTCGTAGGTCCGGCGTACCCCACCTGGAACCACGACACCTTCGCCAGCCTCATCGACCGGTTTAGTCTGGACCCCAAGGCAAAGGTCAAGGACCTCTCCCGTGGCATGGGCATGAAACTGCAGCTCGCGTGCGCGCTCAGTCACAAGGCCGAGCTGCTCATCTTGGACGAAGCCACCGCGGGCCTCGATCCTATGGCGCGTGAGGAGCTGCTCGATGAGCTGCTCTCCTTTGTCGCCGACGGACAGCGCAGCGTATTGTTCTCGAGCCACATTACCTCCGATCTTGAACGTGCGGCAGACCGCGTCGCCTGCATCGATAATGGCTCGATCGTGTTCGATTTGCCGCGCGAGGACATTACCGACCGTACCGGCATCGCCCACTGCACCCAGGCGCAAGCTGCCGAGCTGATGGCTTGTGTCGAAGGCGCTCGCGCCACCCGTCATACCTACAGCGTTGACGTACTCGTACCCAACCGACGAGAAGCGCTCGAGGCCTTTCCCGAGATTCCCTGCGACCGGATCTCCATCGATGACTATCTGCGCCTTACGCTGAAAGGAACCTCCAAATGAAACGCGCCTTTATGTCCGAGACCGCCATCATGCGCTCGTTTCTCCCGAGCATCGCCGGCGTCGGCCTGTCCATATTCGTCGTGCTGACCCTTGCCAACGCATCGGATGGTGACTCTGGCATGAGCGCCGGCACCTGTGCGGTCAGCGCCATGTCGCCCATCATGATCATGAGCTCGCTGGCTGGCTACGATAACCAAAACGGCTGGGAGCGCTATCGGGCAACGCTGCCGTTCTCGCGCAAAGACATCATCTGCGCGCGATACCTGTGCATTATTGTCTTCTCGGTCGTCATGGCATGCGCGGCTACGCTTCTGAACATCCTCGCCCTTCCGTTCTTCGATCACATGGGCATCCCTTCGACAGGCCAGACGGTCTTTGAAATCGCGACCGCCTCGGCGGCGTCGATGCTCATCTCCCTCATGATGGTGTTTTTGGCACAGCCGATATTCTTTCGATTTGGACACATGGAGGCGCTGCGCCTATCCGTCGGCCTGTTTGCCCTGCTTGGCTGCGGCACCATGGCAATACTGAGCTCCTCCAACCCCATCAGCAACTGGCTCATGTCATTTGCCGGGGCAAATCCCGATCCCGCCGTCATCAGTTTCCTGTGCGCAGGAATTGCCGCCCTGGCGTTCGTGCTATTTGCAATCAGCTGCACCGTCAGCACCAAGATCTATCGAGCACGCGATTTGTAGCCGCAAGCGGTATCATCGGACGAGCGCCGTAGACCCGGCGTAGTCGTTCTTGAGGAGGCGCCACACCCGTGTCGTGGGTTGTTGCAGCGTTTGCATCGGCATTCTTTGCCGGCATCACATCAATTTTGGCCAAATGTGGCATCAAACACACCGATTCCGATGTTGCGACCGCCATCCGCACCTGCGTGGTGCTCGTCTTTGCTTGGATAATGGCGGGCATTTCCGGATCCATCGGAACCATTGGCAGCATCGCCGCCAAGTCTTGGCTGTTCCTCGTTCTCTCGGGACTTGCAACCGGCGCTTCGTGGATCTGCTACTTTAAGGCGCTCAGCATTGGAGACGTCAATAAGATCGTGCCGGTCGACAAGATGAGCACCGTACTCGCCGCGCTGATCGCTATTGTTCTCTTTGGCGAGACGAGCAATCTGGCCGTAAAGCTTATTGGGACGGCCGTAATCACCCTCGGCACGTTCCTGATGATTGAGAAGAGGCAGTCAGCTGGCGTGGACCAGAAGCAAGACCGGACCTGGCTCGTCTACGCCATCGGCGCCGCCGTTTTCGCGGCGCTCACGTCCATCCTTGCCAAGGTTGGCATCGAAGGCGTCGAGTCTAACCTGGCAACGGCGATCCGTACCTGCGTGGTACTCGCCATGGCGTGGGGGATTGTGACGGCCAAGGGAAAGCTGGAGCAGGTCGCACGCGTTGACCGATATGAACTCACATTTCTCGCAGCATCGGGCATTGCGACCGGTGCATCGTGGCTGCTCTACTACTACGCGATTGCCGCCGGGCAGGTAAGCGTCGTGGTGCAGGTCGACAAGCTCTCGATCCTTGTTTCGGTACTGTTCGCGCGCCTGGCCTTCAACGAAAAGCTGTCACATCGAAACGCCGTCGGCCTCGCCCTCATCGTGCTGGGCACCGCCGCACTCGCAATTTGGAAGTAAGACGCAGGGAACGAGAGCCTCGGCGCACCCGTGGTCACAATCGACTGTCCGCCAATACATGACAAATGACATATCCCCTGCCCGCGCTCAACGTCTTACAATAGAGATGTCACGGGCCTTGGCCCAATTTCGATCATCCAAGGGGATGTCTTTTTGGTCATTGTTCTTTAGGGAACGGTCAATCGCATAGAACCATGAAAACGGCCGACCAACGGCCGTGGTTTATTGCGCCGTTCCGCCTCCGTCATCTGCCAATTTGCACCTGATTGGAAAGAACAATGCAATCCCAGGAATCTCAATCCTTCCCAAAAGCTAGCAGCTTCGATACGGCACTCGTGCGCTCTAAGATCATGGGGCCCAATCCCCTCAAGCTCTGCGAAGAACTTCTTTGCGATGCTCGCATCCCCCGCGGCGCCCGCGTCTGCGACCTTGGATCGGGCACCGGCATTACCAGCGCCCTGCTTGCCCGCGAATACGGGTCTGACACCTACGCTGTCGACCTGTGGAGCGACCCCGAGGAGAACCGCGTGTTCTTCGATTCACTCGGTATTCCCCGCAACGCCATTCACCCTGTTAAAGCGGACGCCTCGCAAGGCTTGCCGTTTGAGCGCGACTTTTTTGATGCGGTCGTGAGCATCGACTCGTACAACTACTATGGCCGCGATCCGCATTACTTGGGCGAGCGCTTGCTTCCCTACGTAAAGCAAGGCGGCGTGCTTTATTTGAGCATCCCTGGCATGGTCCGCGACTGCCACGACAACCTGCCCGATTGCCTGCTCAAATCCTGGACGCCTGAGCAGCTCGATTATATGCACGACATATCCTGGTGGCGCGCCATAATCGAGCCGACCCCCGGCGTCGAGATTGTCTCGATGCAGCCTATGCTCTGCACCAACGAGGCATGGGTGGACTGGCTCGCCTGCGACAACGAGTACGCAGCAGGTGACCGCGCAGCCGTTGAAGCAGGCGCTCTCGAGTATCTCAACACCATTGCCATCGTGCTGAGGAAGCTCTAAACAACAGCCGCGCGAGACCATAGACATACGGTCTCGCGCGGCTTCTTTCAAAACGGGTTATGTGACAAGCCCCAAACGGGTAGCCTGCTACTTGCGCAGCGGCTTGGGCAGCGGAATGCCGGCGGCGATAACGGCAGCGATGATCATGCAGACGATACCCTTGAGTGGGAAGCACATGAGCAGCAGGCCCACGACCATGACCGGCTGGCGCATGACCGCACCCATCGTCGATGCCGTGCAGACGGCGACGCAAAAGACCGGATCTGCGCCGGTGAGGATGGCAAGGCCGTAGCCCAGGCTCACACCCGAGAAGATAACCGGGAAGAAGTGGCCGCCACGCCAACCAAGGTTGATGAGGGCGGGCGTCAGCATGGCCTTAACAAGACCGGTCGCGATAAGCACGCCAGCGGGAATGGTCAGGTAGGTTTCCATGAGCACGTCGGCCTGGGTCTCGCCGGCAAACATGGTGTAGGGCAGGACCGTGCCGCAGATGGCGAGCGCCAGACCGGCCAGCATGGCTTTGACGACAGGGCGCGCCCCTATTGCATGGGCAAGCGCTTCGCTCGCATGCTCAGAGACAAAGAACAGCCAACCGCATACGGTGCCGACCAGCGCCAGCGGAATGAGCCAAACAAGTTCCAGGTTGCCTACCTCGGCAGCCTCGAACCTGGGCATGCCCATGCCACCGCCCACAAGCTGGCCAAGCAGCAGGTAGGTGCCCAGACCGCCGGCAATCGCAATGCCGTAGACCACCATCTTTTGCGCCTTGGGCAGCTTGATGGTGATCTCGCCGGACATGGACTCATCGTCGGCGTCTTCGCCCTGGCCGTCAGTACTTCCGGCAAGCGGCGCCACAAAGCCAAAGACGGGCGCGGTAAAGAGTGCCGTCAGGGCAGCCTGGGTGCCCAGCAGCGTGAGCTCCCTAAACTCGGCGCCAAAGCGACGCATGCGATCGCCGACCCAGCTGCACAGACCCGCGATGACGCCGGTCAGGCCGGCCTCCGGTCCAATGCTGCCGCCAAACAGCAGCGGCAGCAATGCCGCGAGCGAAAGCTTGCCCAGATTGTCGTACGGGTAGCGCCCGTCTTGCTTAACCTTAGCCATCACCTGGTTGAGGTCATCGGTCTTGGTGCCTGTCATCTTTTCGTACAGACCGATTAACAGGCCGCCCAGCAGGCAGACAAAAAACGGGTACGGCAGAAAGCCAAACGGGCCGCTGGCAAGCTCGGGCGAAGCGACGCCCAGCGCGTGCGGAATCTCGGTCCATAGATAGTCGATACCGTGCTCCATCGCAAAAAAGAACAGCCAGACTGCGGCACCCGCGAGTGCACCGGTCACGGCAACGCTGACCAAAAACAGCGCTCGGTTCGTGGGTTTGGCAAGGTTATCCATCGGGTCCTCCCGCGGTCAAAGTCGACATAGATACGTTTTATTGTAGAGCGAGCGTTGCCCGAACGAGCCAACCACCTGCGCCGCAAACGGCACCATTGGGAGCCATAGTGGGGCAGGCTCAAGACTTATCCGTTGATAATCGAGGCAATCTCGCGCAAATCGTCGGCAAAGTAGATGCCGTGCTGGCGCCTCGGGCTCGAAAGCCCCTTATCAATCATGTGCCCGAGCAACGCCTTGAGGTCGTTGTAGTAACCGTCCAGGTTATACAGGATGCACGGAGAGCTCAGGTGCCCCAACGACACCGCGGACATAACCTCGGCAATCTCCTCGAGCGTGCCCGTGCCGCCCGGAAATGCGATGAACGCATCGCCGAGCTCGATCATCTTGGCTTTGCGCTCGGCCATGTCGCTCGTCACGATAAGGTCGTCGATTCCGTCGTGTTGAAACTCTGCCTCGATAAAAAAGCTCGGCTCCACGCCCGTCACATGTCCGCCTGCCTCGAGTACGCTATCGGCGAGCGCGCCCATCAGTCCCGATTTGGACCCGCCGTATACGAGCGCGTGTCCGTTGGCGCCAATCCAATTGCCCAGCTCCTGCACTGCGGGCAGAAACGCCGGGTCGTTGCCGACGCTCGCGCCCAGGTAGACGGTGATGTTCATATGCAATCCCCCTCGTCGTGACGCGCGGCACCCGTTCTATCGTTGCCGGCGACGGTATTCGCGCACGCGGCGCGACAAATCGGCGAGCTCATCGCGGTCGAGTTCTTCCAAATGCTCAAGATCGTCCATAAAGCGCGCCATGGTGTCCTTTTGGCGCATCTTGATAAGCGTATTGCAGTAGTTCACCGCCACGCCCGTAAGCATGGCGATATAGAAGATACTGATGACGCTTAGGATAACGGTAATGCCGCGGGCAACCGGCGTTTCAGCGGGGATATCGCCAAAGCCAATCGTCGAGACCGTCTCAAAGCTAAACCAGAGACCATCGCCAAACGTGAGGGTCGTGGGCTCGGACAGCCAGACAGCCGTCGAGCAAAGCAGATAGAAAATAAGAAACAGGCCCGTAATGCGTGCAAAGCCAGCCTGTCGCAGCACATCGGCAAGCGTCCTGAGCTTTTTCATCGCGACCCCTTCCACGGACAACCAATCACGTTCGCTCGGTATTGTCCCACGCCTCCCCAGCAAACGGAACTAGTCATTGGGGACGTTCTTAAATGACCAGTCAAACAAGAACGTCCCCAATGACTAGTCGTTTAAGAACGTCCCCGATGACTGCCGGGCGGGAGCGTTTAGCGGTACAGCTGCCGACTGGGCAGGCTGAGCTGGTATCCTTATGCGGTAATGTCTCGATTCGTTAGGATTGCATGTGAGAGCTTCCGCTGTCCTTCGTTCAGTTATATATCGCACCCTGGCCGTCGCGCTTGCCGCGCTTGCCGTGCTGAATTCCATCGCGCCTGTCCAGGCTTTTGCCGATGACTCTAGTCAGCAGGTCAAAACGGTCCGCGTTGGTTGGCTCGTCAACAACGAGGGCTTCCAGGACGGCACCCCCGGCGAGCGTCTCTCGGGATGGGGTTACGAGTACCTCCAGACCCTCTCGTACTACACACCCGGCTGGCAGTACGAATACGTCTCCGGCACCTTCACCGAGCTTATGGAGAAGCTCGAAGCCGGCGAGATTGACCTCATGCCAAACATCTCCTACTCCGAAGAACGCGCCCAAAAACTGCTCTTCTCATCGAACCCCGAGGGCACCGAGCGCTACTACATCTATGCCAGGCCCGAGCGCGACGATCTGGCCAAGGGTGACCCCCGAGCGCTCCAAGGCCTTACCATCGGCTGCAACCCCGGCGTTATGCAAACCTTCGTTGGCCAGCAATGGCTCGCCAACGAAGGAATCGCCTGCACATACAAAGAGTATGACGGAAACTCCGTTCTCTTTGATGCGCTGGCAAACGGCGAGGTCGATGCCGTCATCATGAACGACACGACCTCGTCGCCCAGTGCCTCCCCCATGTTCTACATTGGGTCGAGCGACTACTATTTTGCCGTCCCCAAAAGCCGCCCCGACCTGATGGACGACATCAATGCCGCCATGACAGCAATCGCCCGCGTCAACCCACGCTATAACGACGAAGTCAAATCTCACTACTCGGCCCAAAACAGCGGTTCATCATCGCTCAACGGCCCCGAATGTTCCTGGCTCAAAGCAAACAACAACACCATCACGCTCGGCTACATTACGGGCAAACTCCCCTACTGCAACGAAGACGAAGACGGCAAAATGGAAGGCTCGCTCGCATCGCTTGCGACGACGCTACACGATAAATTTGGCATTACGGTCAAAACCGTCGCCTTTGATAGCTACAAGATGATGTCAAAGGCCCTGTCAGAGGGAAGCATAGACGTTGCGCTGCCGGCATACCGAGATTACTGGTTTGCCGAGCAATCAGGCGTTGTGCAGTCGGTATCGTTGGGGACCATGTCCCTCACCGCCATCCACACCGGCAGTAACCTGAAAAAAGACCTTCAGAACATCGCCTGTACCAAATCATCGTTTGTCAACCGAAATGCACTTGAAAGTCTATTCCCCACAGCGACCGTAACCGAATACCAATCCGACGATGAAGCGTTCGACGCCCTCAGGAAGGGAACGGCGCGCTGCATCGTCGCTCCCAGTTCACGCGTAAAAACCATCGGTGACCGTTATGATCTCGAGGACTGCGAGACGGTCGAGCTCCCTGACACCTGTGACCTCGCGTGCTTGATGTCGCGCGGCAAGCCCGAACTGCTGGGAATCATCAACAAGGGCATCATCAATGCCGGAGAATCGCTCTCCGCAAGTAATTACTCCTCCACGTCGTACACGGCCCAGGAATCCAACACGCTTCAATTCCTTTATCGCAACCGCACCGCCATTGCAGCTACCCTCATCGGTATGTTGTCGGTCGGCATCGTCCTGCTCATCTGGGCGCTCGTGCGCGCTCGAACCGAGCGCAAAAAAGCCGATGCTGCCAACGCCGCTAAGACGGCATTCCTCACGCGCATGAGCCACGACATCCGTACGCCGCTCAACGGTATCCTGGGCCTTATCGAAATTGAAGAATTGAAGGAAGGCGATATGCAAGTCGCCCGCGAGAGCCGTGCCAAGGCGCGCGTTGCCGCCAATCACCTGCTCTCGCTGATCAACGACATCCTCGAGATGGGAAAAATCGAAGACCGCAAGCTAACACTGGAACATGCGCCTTTTAACCTCAAAGAGCTTTGTGATGATACGCTGGTGCTGTGCAAGCTCCGCGCGTCCAGTAACGGCATCACAATGCAGGACAATAGTCTGCCGTACGCCACGGGGCCATACGTAATCGGCAGTCCCACCCATATCCGACAGGTCATGATCAACCTGTTAGACAACAGCATTAAGTACAACAAGCACGGCGGCTCCGTCACCTTTAGTTCAAAGACCAAGCCACTCGATGACGGGCGCGCGCTCTTTTGCTTTAGCGTTTCGGATACCGGCATTGGCATGACTCCCGAGTTTTTAAAGCATATCTATGAGCCGTTTGCCCAAGAAGGTGACGATGCGCGCAGCAAGTTCCAAGGAACCGGCATGGGCATGCCAATCGTCAAGTCGCTTATTGAACTGATGGGCGGCACCATCGAAGTCACCAGTGAGCTCCATGTGGGCACCTCGTTCTACGTGGAGATTCCGCTCGATATCGACGAGAATCCCCAGGCGCGGGCGAATACGGTTGAGAGTGCGCCCGACTGCTCGCTCGCCAACATGAACGTGCTGCTCGCCGAGGATAACGAATTGAATGCCGAGATTGCCCAGGCGCTGCTAGAATCCGAGGGCGTCGTGGTCACCCGCGCCGCCAACGGCAACGAGGTCGTCGATCTGTACCTGTCGCATCCCGCCGGCAGCTTCGATGCGATCCTGATGGACATTATGATGCCGGACATGGACGGCTATGAGGCAACCCGCGCGATTCGCCTGAGCGAGAAGGTCGATGCAGCCGACATTCCCATCATCGCGCTCACCGCCAACGCCTTTGCCGAGGACGCCAAGGCGGCACACGACGCCGGCATGAACGCCCATCTGTCCAAACCGCTCGACTTTAACAAGCTCAAAAACATACTCGCCCGCATCAAGAAAAACGGATCCGTTTCGCTATAGTTTGTGCCCAACCACCACGCACGACCAGAAAGGAAGCCAACGATGTTTAGGCCCTTACGTCGAAAGAAACGCGCCATCACTGACGAGGAAGCGCGCGAACTGCTCGCCACCTGCAAGCGCGGCGTCTTTGCCGTCAACGGCGACGATGGCTACCCGTACGCCATTCCCGTCAACTACTTCTTCGACGCCGAGCACGACAAGATTTATTTCCATGGCGCCAAGGCCGGCCACAAGGTCGACGCACTCAAGCGCGATGACAAGGTCTGCTTTACCGTTTACGGCAACGAGTGGTACAAAGACGGTGACTGGGCTCCCTACGTTATGAGTACCGTGGTCTTTGGCCGCTGTCGCCTGGCGAATGACACCCCCGCGTTTATCGAGGACAAAGTCCGCCAGCTCGCCCTTAAGTACTACCCTTCTGCCGAGGAGGTCGAAGAGGAAATCGCCAAGGACATTAAGGGCGTCCAGCTCTACGAAATTACGATTGAGCATCTCTGCGGCAAGCAGATTCAAGAAAAGTAAGCCTCAAAAGCAAAACTCACAAATAGCAATATGGCCCGGTTCCAACCCACCTTGGAACCGGGCCATATGCTTATGAAGCGTCGGCAGCTATGTGCGCAAGCGCCTCAACGAGCTCCTGCGAGCTCACGGGTTTACTCAGGTGCGCGTCCATGCCCGCCTCGCGCGAAAGTCTGCGGTCGTCGGCAAAGGCGTTGGCACTCACGGCGATAATCGGCGTGGTCGCGGCATCCTCGCGATCGAGTGCTCGAATTCGACGCGTGGCCTCAAGGCCATCGATGCCAGGCATCATGATGTCCATCAACACCACGTCGTACTCGTGCGGTGCGCTCGCGGCAAACGCCTCAACGGCAGACTCGCCATCCTTAGCATGCGTCACGACGGCACCGGCACGGCTGAGCGTAAACTGCGCGATCTCGGCATTCAGATCGTTATCCTCTACGAGCAAAACGCGCAAGCCCTGGAGCGCATCGCCATCGCCCGCATCCGCGCGAACTGCCTGAGGAATCTCGGAGCGCTTGCATTTCTCGAACGGCAGGCGGATGGTAAACGTCGTCCCCTGCCCCAAGACGCTCGTAAAGCTCATGGTTCCGCCCATAAGCTCGACCAACTGTTTTGCGATAGGCGCGCCCAGGCCAGTTCCCGATGAAGCGCCTTCCACCTGTTGCTCCTCGCGGCAAAACGGCTCGTAGAGGTGCTGTTGGAACTCCTCGCTCATGCCAATACCGTTGTCGGCGATCGTGTATTCATAGACGAGGACGCCATCCGCCGGCTCCACCTCGCGGCACACCAGGCGAACATAGCCGCCCTGGCGGTTGTACTTGACGGCATTGCCGGCAATATTGAGCAACAAGCGCTTGAGGTGCGTCACGCTCACCCGTGCATAGGGATGATCAAGCGTCTGCTGGTCGCAGATAATTGTCACCAGACGCTCCTCGGCCTGGCGCTCAAGAATATCGCGCACCTCGTGGTTGAGGGTCGCCAAGTTTGTGGGAACAAGCTCCAGGTCGACCTGCCCGCTCTCCAGGCGACTCATATCGAGTGCCTCGTTGGCAAGGTCGAGCAGTAGTCCCGATGCTGTCCAGATTTTTGAGCGGCACTCGGTCTGCTTTTGCAGATCGTCCGCATTGGCATCGCCGACCTCGACCATACCGCGAATGCCGTTGATGGGCGTGCGCAGATCGTGGCTCATGCGGCGCAGAAACTCTGTCTTTGCCGAGTTGGCAGACGAGGCCTCACGCGCCGCCTTTGCCAGCTTGTCGCCATAGTCGCGCTCCTGCTGCAGCAAGTCCGTCAAACGTCGGCGATCAGCGCGGCGACGCACCATCACAACAACGGCTATAACACCGCTGTAGAGCACCAGCACGCCGGCAGCAACAGCTGCGACGACCTCGAAGTAACGCCGCGCCGGAGCATAGGTGTACACATAGAATTTGTGCGCTTTTCCAAATGTGCCCAAATACCACTCGCCGTCGGCGTTAATCAATTTGACCTTACCGGCCAGGCATCGATCCTTAATACCGTCGACAATGAAGACGTCCGTCGCAGGCAGATCGAATACGCCCAATACAGTGGGTTCAACGGCATTGGTCGCAACGACCTTGCCGTCGCTTTCGATCACGATATTGCCGCTATCGATGGTTTCATAGCCTTCGAGCAAACTCTGCAGTTTGAGTGTATTGCTTGCAACCGCCTTCGCGCTCTGATGCCTTACCGCGATAACGATGCCCTCGCCATCCTGCCGAGTCACGCAGCCAATGTCTGCGACCGAATCATCCGCAAGCGTAATGCGGGCGGTATAGGACTTAAGCGGATGAGTTGCCACCTCCAGCACGGGTGCTTCCTTGAGATACGTAGCAAGCGACTCGTAGCCCACGCCATCCGTCGAGGACTCAGACACCAAATTGCCCGATGCGTCCGTCACGATCAGTGCGCTCACGTTGAACTGGTCGGCATATAGCTCCAGCCTTGTGTTATCCACCGAACCGTCGCGCTCCATATCGCGCGCTGCCTCTCCGGCAATCTCCATAACGCGTATCAGGTTTTTGGTCGTATAGGCGCTATTGAATGCATCGTAGGAAAGGCTCTGCGTCGCCACGTAATCGACAACGTCGGCAAAGCGCTGCTCGGCTTGGGCCGTCATGTAACCGTAGCTCATCATGCCGGCAGCAACCGAGAGCGCTATCCCCAGCAGAGCGACAAGGAGCCATGCCCCTGCCGAACGATTGCCCCGCTCCTGAACAGCGTGGTCGGGCGCATCGATCATGACAGGCCCTCCATATTCAAAAATGGCGAAGGGTCATCGAAGTACTTTGACACCAGGCGTTCCATGGTGCCATCGGCTAGCATTTCTTGGTAGGCATGAGTGAGCTTGACGTCGATGCCACACGTATCGTTGATATCGAAAGCGGTGCCCAAACCGACCTCTAGCAGCGGCTCATCCAAAATGCGATATGTCACACCATAGTCTTTTTCGTAGGTGAGGAACGAGGACTCATGCGCGGCGATAGCGTCGACCAGGCCCTCGACGAGCGCCGGGTTCAGGTATGAACCGTCCGAAAAGCTGTAGAGTTCCTTGATCTGCGGAACGTTTTCATTTGTGCGATTGAGCAAAATGTCCTCGGGCTTGGTGGTGGACTGAACCGCCACGACCTTATCCTCAAGATCGGCAAGCGTGTAGATATCGCTCTGGGGATCGACCGCGACCATCTGGCGGCTCGCAAGGTACGGGCCGGCCCAACGATACTCGTTTTCGCGACCCGTCATGCTAAAGCTGCCCATGACGCAATCGAGCTCGCCGCTCGCCAGCAGCTCTTTCTTCTTCTCCCAATCGATCAGCTGGTACTTTGGCTTGTAACCAATGCGGGCCAAAGCCTCGGTCAATATCTCGACATCCAGGCCAACGATATCGCCGTACTCGTCGGTATACACAAACGGCGGATAGAGGTCGCTGCCGACGTTGAGCGTCTTAAGGTCGTTGTCTTTGAGTTGCGAGGCGTCCAGACCTTCTAATGCAGACGTCGAGGCTCCGTCATTCGACCCGGAGCAGCCGGCTATCGCTACGACAAAGGCACACGCTATTGCAAGCGCGACAAACAACGATATGACAGCCGAGCGACGGGGTCTTTTCATCGAGCTCCAGACGATCCTGTTTACAGACTGAAATGCTAGAAATAATAGCAAATGAAACCGCTCGAGCGCCCAATGGTTACAGATGCTTTACCGTGCGGGGCCTTCTAGACGACTTGGCAGAAGGCCCCGCACGCAGTGCTCACTTACCGTGCATTAAAAACATAGCGGTCCAGACGGGCGCACGCTTCCTTTACGCGCGAAAGCGGCAGCGCCAGATTCACGCGAATGTGGCAGGGCCCGTGGAACGGACGGCCGTCCTGATACCCCACGCCCACGCGCGCCCCCTCGTCGAGCAGCCACTGAATATCGCGGCCATGTTCGCGGCACCACTCGGTGCAGTCCAGAAACACCATGTACGTGCCCTGCAGACGCGAATAGGACACGCCCTCAAAATGCTCGTCCACGTAATCGCAGAAGTACTCGATATTACCGGCAAGCACCTGGTTGAGCTCGTCCACCCACTCGTAGCCCTGCGGCTGGTAGGCACCGATAAGAGCATGCATGGAGAGGACATTCATCTCGTTGTAGTGGGTCTTGTTGGACACGGCGCAGATGCGGTCACGCAGCGTCTCGTTGTAGACAATGTGGTAGCTGCCGACAAGGCCCGCCAGGTTAAACGTCTTGCTCGGCGCATAGAGGGCGACCGTGCGCATGCGGGCATCCTCGCTCACCGACTGCGTCGGGATGTGCTTGTGCCCCGGCAGGATGATATCGGACCAAATCTCGTCCGAGATCACCACGCAATCGTGCTGGCGATAGATGTCCATGGCGCGCTCGATTTCGTCGCGCTCCCATACGCGGCCGCAGGGATTGTGCGGCGAGCAGAACACCGCGGCATGAATGTGGTTTTGGGCGAGTTTGCACTCCATGTCCTCAAAGTCCATGCGCCACACGCCCTGGTCGTCGAACTTAAGCGGGCTGTGGACAATGCGATAGCCCGCGGCCTCAATGGACTTGGTAAAGCCGATGTAGGTGGGGCTGTGGACCAGCACCGCATCGCCTGGCTGGACATACGCGCGCAGCGTCGACACGACACCGCCCAGCACGCCGTTTTCGTAGCCGATATGTTCAGGACGCAGACCCTCGACGCCATTGCGGCGGCTCTGCCATTCGATGATGCGGTCGAAGTACTCGGGACGCGGATTGAAATAGCCGAACATGGGGTGCTGGGCACGCTGAATGATGTGTTCCTGGACCGTGGGCACCGTGGCAAAATTCATGTCGGCCACCCACATGGGAATGCGGTCGAAGCCCTCGTCGGGTGCGTTCGGAGCCATACCGGGGATCTCACCCCAGGAGTCAACGGCTATGGAGTCCATACCGTGGCGGTCGATAAGCGAGCTAAAGTCGTATTTCATGCTGAGCCCCCGTGCAAAGTGATTGTTTTGGTAGGCGTTATTGTCCACCAGCACGGGCGATTTTGGCGCGGGGTTTGGCGCTTAATTTGACGGGTGCGGACGAATGGCTGGTTAGTCTTGCGCGTCGCTGATGGCGACTACGGCTAGCTGGGTTTCATCGACCGTAAAAGATATGTCGAGCCCGGCGAAGGCCAGGTGATAGACGCGGTTTGGCTCGTGTTTGCTGCCCGCGCGGCGCGGATCTTGGCGAAGGACCTCGACCAAGCCGGGGAGCTTTGCGGGCGGGACCATATCCTGCAGTGCTTGCGGAAACTCAACATCGAGCTCTTGCCACGGAGCATCCTCGATCCAGCCTCCGGTCGCATCCGGGTGGCAGTCCGCAAACGGAATGTAGGGCTTGATATCGTAGATGGGCGTGCCGTCACGCAGGTCGGCCCCCAGCACATGGATGATAGGGCCATCGTCGGTGAGCTCGACACGATCAAGCTTGACACAAGTAAGCCCAATGGGATTAGGGCGAAACGGGCTGCGCGTGGCAAACACGCCCACGCGCTCGGCTCCACCCAGACGCGGCGGGCGCACGGTTTTCGACCATTTTGCGTTGGTGCCGGACCTGTCCTGCGACTTGGCATCGGCAGCAATGTCCTTAGCCGTGCCGCCGGGCGTTCCGTTTTCGAAGCGCCACAGCAGCCATAGGTGAGAGAAGGAGTCCAGACCCTCAACCGCTGCATTGGACGCAAATTCCGGCTCAAAAACGATGCGTCCCTGCAGATGAGGCGCCAAAAAGCTGTTGCGCGGAATGCCGAACTTCTGCGGCAGATCGGTATGTATGTGTGCGATAGGTTCCATGCCGGTCATTGTACGGCATGAAGGTGTGAGGCGTTGTGCGCAATTCTTCGCCGCGGTCCTCCGTCGTGCAACCAACGGTTGCTTGGAAGGGCGCCTGCCGCCGCGTATGCTTAAGCCATCAACCAGCAGAAAGGAGCCGTTATGGCCTTTGCAGAAAAGCTCATTGCCATCCGTCGCGCCCATCACCTTACCCAAGAGCAGCTCGCCGCCAAGCTCTTCGTCACACGCCAAGCCGTCAGCCGTTGGGAACGCGGCGAGGTCACCCCGGGCATCGACATGATGAAGCTCATTGCCGCCGTAACCGGCGAGCCACTGTCCCACCTGCTCGAAATGCCCGAGCATTATTGCCAGAGCTGCGGCATGATACTCACGCCCGACGACTGCGGCACCGATGCCACAGGCGCCACGACCGACCATTACTGCAAGTGGTGCTACGACCACGGCAAGTACACCTACGACACCACCATGGAGGCAATGATCGAGGATTGTGCCCCGCGCCTGGCGCAAAACACCGGCATGTCGCTCGACGAAGCCGTCTCGCTCATGGGCGCCGTCCTGCCGCAACTGGAGCGCTGGCGCACCGTGCAGGAAAACGAGGAACGCTACGGCGCCGAGGCTCGGGCGCGCTATGGCGATGAGGCTATCGATGCAGCAAACGAAGCGCTGCTGGACATGGACCCCGAGACATGGAACGACATGAAGGAACTTGAACGCGCTATTCTGGGCCAACTCTCGATTGCCATGGGCGATGGCGATGCGAATGGAAGCGAGGCTCGCAAGCTTGTCGCGATGCATCGTCGCTGGATTGCTCTCAACTGGGGATGCGAGCCCCAAGACGAGGCGTACCTGGGCCTCGCCAATGGTTATCTTGCCGACCAGCGCTTTGTTGACTACTACGACAAGCCCTGCGGCACCGGGGCCACGGCGTTTCTGGTCCAAGCCATCGAGTCGTCGTTGACGCGCGCATAGACCGCGGCGGCTTTGGGTATTTCAATCGAAACCGCAACCGATTGGAGACCTATGACTACTGATCACGAGCTCGTGCTCTACGTTATGACCGGCTGCCCGTATTGCATAAAGGTCAAGCGCTTTTTAGCCGATAACGGCGTGACCATTCCCGAGCGCAATATCTCGACCGATACCGAAGCCGAGCAGACACTCATCGCCGCCGGCGGAAAGCGCCAGGTTCCCTGCCTATTCATTAACGGCAAACCGCTCTACGAATCGAGCGACATCATCGCGTGGGTACAGAAGAACCTGCTCTAGCGTGCTATTGCGGTCGGCCCGTCCCAACGCACAAACCCATACGGCACAAACATGTACACCAGCATCCAAAGTCGACATTTTTCGACATCTTTGGATGCTGGTGTACAACTATTTGTGGGTAGTCATCGGGGACGTTCTTAAATGACTAGTCGTTAAAGAACACCCAATGGCCAATGACTAGCTAGCCGTGGAAGCGGGCTGTGGGTGCGAGTGGCTGCTCGCGAAAGACGCGCTCGACGGCGGCGCGGTATTCGTCGACCTTTTTGGTCTTACGTACGAGTTTGTGAACGGTAGCGGGGTCGGCGAAAGCGCACTTGGCGTAGAACCACCACTCCTTCATACGAAAGACCGCATTACCGCCAATCTCTTCTGCATAGGCCGCAAACAGCGTATCGTGGAAACGCTGCAGCTCAGCAGCCGTTGCAGTGGGGCCGCCCTTGACCATGCGAGCCAGCGCGGGGTTCGCAAGCAAGCCACGCCCCAGCATCACATGGCGTGTCCCGGGATAGGCCTCCACCAGTGCGTCCATATCCTCAAGATCGAAAATGTCGCCGTTATAGGCCACGGGGAACGGCGCGCGCTCCAGCGTCTCGCCATAAAACTCTTTGCGCGTCGAGCCCGTATAGCGGTCCTTCTGTACGCGCGGATGCACGATCAGCTCTGCCAGCGGCATGTGGCAATATAGATCGAGCACGCGCTCGTATTCGTCGTCGCTCTCCAGCCCCAGCCTGGTCTTTACCGATACCGGCAACGGCGACCGCTCGCACACATCACTCAAGAACACCTCGAGCTCGTCGAGATTGCGCAAGAAACCCGAGCCCTTGCCCTTAGCGACAACCGTTCCCGAAGGGCAACCCAGGTTGAGATTGACCTCCCGATAGCCCATGTCGGCGAGCACCTGTGCCGCCCACACAAACTCGTCCGCGTTCTTGGACATGAGCTGGGGCACCACGTTGAGCCCTTGGTTGTTAGCCGGATCGACTTCCTTAAACGCCTTGCCGCCAAAGCGGTTTCCCACCCGCGGCGGCGGCAAAAACGGCGTGTAATAGCAATCGAGCGCACCGAAGCACTCCGCATGCACGCGACGGAACACATGCCCGGTAATCCCCTCCATAGGGGCAAGCGAAAGAATCATCTACTCTTCTCTCATATCAACGGATGTGACAAAGGAACCGCCCCCTTGTTACATGCATTATGCCTTGTGCTTCAGATGATTCACAAGGCAGAGGTAGCTGCTTGACGATAATCACCCTTCCATCCGTCGCCTTGCGCAACGAAGGTGAATGCTTTTCCGCGAAGTGAACGGGTGAAATCGGACCCTCGATGCATCGACACTTTGGGAAGGCCAATTCCTGCGGTTTTATCACTCAAATCCTGCGGTTTTAGCGTCGAAAAACGTGGGTGCTTCAGGGGTCCAAATTAGGTCGTTCACTTCTCGGGAAACCATTCACCTTCGATTTACTGGTGCTTATAAACAGCGAGGGGGTCGCCCGGCAGGCGGCCCCCTCGCTTGTTATTCATCCCTCGGCAGCGGTTTCATGCTCCAAAAGACAACGTTCATAATCACGACAACCACCAACACCACGCCGTTGGCCACCCAAAAGCCCATGTTAAGGCCGAGCCACTCCGTGGTGCCAAACAAGTCCATCCAAATCTGCGTCCAGTTCATGCAAACGCTCCTTTCTGCATCAATCCCCCACTACAGCAGCTCGCCGTAGCGCTTGACGTAGGCCTTCTTAAGGCTTGTCGCCAGCGCCATGTACAGCAAGATGCACGGAATCAGGAACAAGAAGTACTCGACAGGCAGGGCGCCCAGACCCAGCGTGGGGCCAAGCGGGCTAAACGGGATCAGCGTGAGCAGCGCGATGCCCGTCATCGTGAGCAGCATCACCGGAGCCGAGGCACGGCTCTGGATAAACGGCAACTTAGGCGTACGGATCATGTGGATGACCAGCGTCTGGCTCCACATAGACTCGACGAACCATCCAGCCTGGAACAGCGCGATGTAGGCCAGCTGCATCTGCTCCAGCGCGGCGCCCGAGTAGACGCTCGCCAGGTCGTTGAACAGCACGCCATGGCTCACGAACAGGGGGCAGAAAACGAAGTACATAAAGATATAGGTCATAAAGTCGAAGATGGAGCTGGTGGGCCCGATCCAGATCATGAACCTGCCAACACTCGAAGCGTCCCAGGTACGCGGCACGCGCAGGAACTCCTCGTCCACGTTGTCCCAGGGAATCGCCAGGCAGCTGCAGTCATAGATCAGGTTGAGCAGGATCAGCTGGATGCTCATCATCGGCAAAAACGGCAGCAGGGCGGATGCGGCAAGCACGCTGAACATATTGCCGAAGTTGGAGCTTGCGGTCATCTTGATGTACTTGATCATGTTGGCGTAGGTCTTGCGCCCCTCGATGATGCCCTCCTCGAGCACCATCAAATCCTTCTCGAGCAAGATGATATCGGCCGACTCCTTGGCCACGTCGACCGCAGTATCGACCGAGATGCCGATGTCGGACGACTTCATGGCCGAGGCGTCGTTGATGCCGTCGCCCATGTAGCCCACCACATGACCGTTTGCACGCAGCACGGACACGACGCGCGCTTTTTGATCGGGCGTAAGCTTGGCAAAGACCTGCACGTCCTCGGCGCGACGAGCGAGCTCGGCGTCGTCCATTGCGGCGATATCGCTGCCGAGCAGCATGTTGTTGACCTCGAGTCCCACCTGCTTGCAGATGGTGCGCGTGACCTTCTCATTGTCGCCGGTCAAGATCTTGGTGGCTACACCGTGGTTGCGCAGCGCCTCGATAGCATCGGCCGTGGACTCTTTGGGCGGATCCAAAAACGCCAGGTAGCCGATCAGCACCATGTCGCGCTCATCATCGGCGCTAAAGGCACCGACAGGCGACGGGTTGGACTTTTGAGCGATTGCCAACACGCGGAAGCCGTCGTCGTTAAGGTCGGCGACCGTTGCCAAAATGCGCTCGCGCACCTCGTCGTCCAGCACGTGAACGCCGCCGTCAATCTCGGCATGCGAGCACACCGACAGCATCTCCTCGACTGCACCCTTGGTGACCATCTGGGTTTTGCCGCTTCGATCGCGCACCACGGTGGTAAGGCGACGGCGCGTAAAGTCAAACGGCACCTCGTCGACCTTCACATAGGCCTCGGAAAGGTCGGTGAGACTCGGGTCGTTTTGCTCCTCTTCCTCGGTGCATTTGATGATCGCCAGATCCATCAGATTCTTGTAGCCCGTCTGGAAATAGCTGTTGAGGTAGGCATGGCGCAGAACGCGCGAATCCTCCTGGCCATCGATGTTCCAGTGATACTCCAGCACCACCTGGTCCTGCGTCAGCGTGCCAGTCTTGTCCGTGCACAGCACGTCCATCGCGCCAAAGTTTTGAATCGAGTTGAGGTTCTTAACGATGGTCTGCTTTTTGCTCATAGCCACGGCGCCCTTGGCAAGGCACGTGGTAACGATCATGGGCAGCATCTCGGGTGTCAGGCCCACGGCGATGCTGATGGCAAACAGGCCAGCATTAAGCCAATCGCCCTTGGTGACGCCGTTAATCATAAAGACAAACGGAACCATCACCATCATAAAGCGGATGAGCACCCACGAGACGCTATTGACGCCTTTGGAAAAGCTCGTCTCTACGGCATCCTCGGACAGGCTCGATGCCATAGAGCCAAACAAGGTCTGCTCGCCCACGCTAAAGGCGAGCGCCGTCGCGCTGCCCGAGATCACACTGCTGCCCATGAGGGCGATGTTCTCGAACGACGTTGCCGAATCGGACTCGGTGCACGTCGCGGGAACCTTCTCGACCGGCTCGCTCTCGCCCGTCAGGCTTGCCTGGCTCACAAAGAGGTCCTTAGCCTCAATGATTCTCACATCGGCGGGAATCATGTCACCGGCGGACAGGTGCACGATGTCACCAACCACCACGTCGTCGATGGGAATCTCGGTCCTAGGGGCATCCTCGCGGGTGACTGTCACGGTGGTCGTAATCATATCGAGCAGCTTTTCGGCCGCGTTGCCGCTGCGCGCTTCCTGGATATAGCGCAGCGTGCCCGAGAGCACGACCATCGTGGTGATGATGATCACCGTCAGCGGGTCAAAGTCTTCGGGCGTGCTGCCCATCATCGACAACGCTGGAAACACCATGTCGGTCGCTGCCGAAATGATGGCCAGGAAAAACAGAATCGCCGTGAAGGGATTGACGAACGCGTCCGCAAGCTTGCGGGCAATCGACTTCTTCTTGCCACGCGTGACCACGTTACGCCCGTTGTCGGCTTCGCTGTGCGCGACCTCGTCGCGATTAAGGCCGCCGAGATTCGAGCCGACCCAGGATAGGGCCTCCGTCAGCGGAATGGTCGCCGCATACTGGATGCGACCCTCCGCGCGATGCCTCATCAGTTCGTTTTGCGCCTGAACCGCAGACGGCGTATGGCGCATAGTCATCTTCTTCAATTGCCTCGCTCCGTTCTATCGATCGGGCGCAGGGCGAATCAGCCGCGCGCCCCCATCAAAGTGGACCCGCGCCGGCAACTTCGTCCTGCGTTACTGGTACTGTCACTGCCGCTCACGGTCCTCACCTCTCTTTCGCGTCCGCGACTGTCTACAGAATAGAAAAGCCGCAAGACCGAGCACATGGCTGGTTTCTTGCGGCTTTCTTGCGATTTGGCAAGGATTGTCAAAGTGACTATTTGGATCGATGGGAGCGAATACCCGAAGCGTTACTCGGCCATTTTGTAGCCCACGCCCCATACAGTCAGCAGGTAGTGGGGGTTGTCTGGTTCGGGCTCAATCTTCTTTCGCATTTTGCGGACGAAGGCCATGATGTTGCTGTCATCGAGCAGATACTCGTTTTGCCACACCGCCCGGTAGATTTCCTCTTTGCTAAAGACCGTACCCCGGTTGCTCGCCAAAAAGGCAAGGATGTCGAACTCCTTGGGCGTGAGCGAGACCGGCGCGTCCGACACCTTGACGGTGCGCGAGGCCAGGTCGATCGAAAGCTCGCCGATAACGATGGGTCCAGTGGCGGCACTTGCCTGCGAGCCGGCAACCGCCAGCTCGATAGCAGTCAGCTTGCCCGATGCGATATCGGCAAACACGGGCGCGAGCTCCAGGGCGGCAGCGCTGCCAGACGAGAACAGCGCGCTGCTGAGCTCGGCGGCCTCGGCCGGCGTAATCGCGATGTTGGTTCTGTTGGTACGCATAGAACCGCCCTAGAACAAGCTGCTCGAGCGGGCCAGATAGACCCGCTTGATCGTCGAAGCAACAACAAGATACAACACGCTCAGCAGCGCAACGATGCCCAGATACCATACAGGCAGCGTGGCGAGCCCAAACAGCTGCGCCACCGGACTGAGCGCAAGGAGCGCCGTGACAACGAGCATGACGGCAACCATCACCACGAGCGGTGTGCAAGGACGATCCCCGTCGCGGACACTGCGCGTTCGCAACACCAGGAGCACGAGCGATTCGGTCCATGCGCATTCCAGCAGCCAGCCGGCTTGGAAGGTCGCGATAAAGGCCGCTCGACCCGCCGCGTCGAGCGCGGCAAAGGGCGCGCCGCAGACGGCGGGGCATACGCCCAAGAACAGAATGGCAAACGTAATGATGTCGAAGGCCGAGCTCGCAAAGCCAAAATGAAGCATAAAGCTGCCGAGCCCCTTACCCGACCAGGCCCTGGGGCGGGCAATCTCTGCATCGTCAACGTTATCCCACGAAAGCGCCAGGCAGGTGGCGTCGTAGCACAGATTGAGCAAGAGCAGCTGGGTAGCGGTTGCCGGCACAAAGGGCAGGAAAATGCTCGAGGCGGCAACCGAACAGATATTGCCAAAGTTGGAGCTCGATGCGATACGGATGTACTTGGAGGCATTGGCGAACGAAGTCCTGCCCTCGCTGACGCCCTCGGCGACAACACCCAAGTCGCGCTCGAGCAGCACCAGGTCGGCCACCTTTTTGGATTCGGCCGCAGCCGAGTCCACGACAATGCCGACGTCTGCCGATGTGAGCGCCGGCACGTCGTTCACGCCGTCTCCGATATAGCCGACGATGTGGCCGGAGAGGCGAATCAGGCTAACGATCTGCGCCTTCTGTGCGGGCGTAAGCTCGGCAAACACGCGAGCCTTCCCCACCCGGATCAGCGCTTCGGATTCCTCCATGGCCTGAAGCATGCTGCCGGTGATAACGCTATCGGCGGGAATGCCCAGGCGCGAGCATGTTGAGCGAGCGACCGAAGCCGAATCACCCGTGAGCACGCGCACCTCGACGGAAAGGTTAGACAGCGCCTGCACGGCGGCACGAGCGCTCGCCTTGGGCCGATCGAAAAAGCCCAAAAAGCCGCACAGCACCAGGTCATCCCAGTCCGCCGACGTCGTGCTATAGGCGACGGCGAGCACTTTGATGCCATCGGCGCGCATGTCCTCGGCAACCTCGTAGGCGCTCTGACGGCCATCGGCATCCATGGGCACCAGCTCGCCCTTAAAGTTTGCCCAGGCGCAGCGTGTGCACACGCTTTCAACCTCGCCCTTTACGATGGTCAGATGATTGCCGGGGCGAACCTGTAGCCCCAAACAACCAAGCGCCCCGGGCGTGGCGTCGAGCTTGACGCCCGAAGCCTTGGTGACGTGGTCGAAGGGGTCAGAGGCATGCAGTGCAAAGGCGTGGCCAAGGTCTTTCGCGGCAAGGTGCAGCTCGGGTGCCGCGCACGCATCGGCAATGGCCCGATTGAGCTGATTGGCAGCGGCCCCCTGGCTCGTGCTCTCCAGATACGCCAGGTTGAGCGTCTGCTCGCTTTCGTTGCCCAGGATATCGGTGTAGTACTCGAGCACCGCGGCATCTTCGGTGAGCGTGCCTGTCTTGTCAACGCACACCACGTCCATGGAGCCCAGTGACTCCATGGCGTCAACGTTCTTAACGATGACCTGCTTGTTTTTTAGTCGATGGGCACTGCCCGAAAGGCAAACGCTCGTGACAACCGGCAGCATTTCGGGAACCAGGCCCACGGCCGTGCCCAGGGCAAACAGCAGTGCCTGCGCCCAGTCGCCCAGCACAAAGCCTCGAATCATAATGACAAACGGCAGTACGATGAGCATGCATCTTACCAGGGCGGCGCAGATGCTCTTGGCGCCGGCACCAAACTGTGTGCCCATTCGAGCGCGACGGCGCAAAACGGGCTGCTCATCGGCAATGCGGGCGAGGACGGTTGCCGACGCCTTGCCGTCGACAATGGTCGTTCCCGCGCGAACGGTCTCCCCTTCCCGCTTGGCGGTCTGACCGCTCTCGCCTGTAAACGACGATTCCGAGACAAGGACCTGGTCGCCCTTGGCAAGGGTCACGTCGACCGGGCAGAGCATGCCGGCATATAGGCGGACGACGTCGCCGGGCACAAGCCGGTCGGCATCAACTTGAATCCAACACGCATCGACGCGTTTCCAAACGGCCGCGTGGTTCGCTTTAAACATATGGCGATCAAAGCTGCGCTTGGCCTCATTTTCGTAAAACAGGCGCACCAGGCCGCCCACCAGCCACATCAAAAAGAGCACAGCTGGCGCGAACACGCCCGTCTGGCCTTCCACCTGCGGCAGGACATCGACCAAAAAAGCCAGCCCGGCAAGCGCAAGCAGCAGCGACGAGAACGGATTAAAGAACGATTTTCTAATCATCGAAGCCTCTTTCTAGCACGGCTTCGATTGTATCCGAGGGCACTCGCCGACAACCCCGCCCCAACCCTTGCGACTTCCTTGCTTTTACGCGTGACAAAGTTTTGCTATTGCTCACTTGCGCCGCACTTGGGATGCAGGGTAAACAGTGAAGGAGCTGCAGAGCAGGCCTACGCTCCAGTTGCCGCTCAAAAACGCCGTGACCACGTCGCAGATATCCTTGCTCGCGCTCATCTTGGTTGGGGACATCGGCCTTCTGCTCATTGCGGTGAGTATCTTGCTCTATGCTCTTATCCAACGCTAGCCCAGACTGACGCGCCCCGCGCGCCGCAACGACCGCCACGACACCAAGGACCGGCAATGGCTACACTTTCCGAACAAGAACGCAAGCGCATCCGGCGATACTGCATCTACCCCAAGATTGCCGGTGCGGCGCTTGCCATGGCATTCGTGCTGCCATTTTTGATCATTCCCTTCGAAATGATTGACGACATCGTCTTTCATCACGAAGGCTTCCAAGAGACGGGTATGATGACCGCCCTGGTGCTCACCGCCATCGAGCTCGTCATATTCTGCTACTGCACGCTCGCGCCACGCTTTGGTATGCGCGGCAAGCAGTGGAAGAAAATGCAGCGCCGACTCGTCGTCGAGCAGACCGAGAAAGACCGCTCGGCACAAATCGCAGGCGTTGTCGGTACGCAGGCCGCCGCGCGCTTACTCAAGAACAGCGACAACGAGACCGCACGCAATCTGGGCAGCGCGGCAGAAGTCGCCGCTGCCGTAGGCGCCGTTGCCACCGCAGCAGACGTGCTTACCGAGAGCTTCGCTAACGCAAAGGCCATGGCGGAGGCCTGCGGCTTGCCTATCCCCCGTGCAAAAAAGTGGATCATCGCGCTTGTGGCGCTACCCCTCGCAATCGTATGCGGTGCCTATATCCCGCAGCTGGCGCAGGGAAACACCGAGATGCAGGAGAACGCCGCGGCCGCGGCCGAGCAGATCGCCATCGCCCGCAAGACGTTAGAGCCCGCATGCGAGTACGTGTCTGCCGATGACCCTTACGAGCGATATCAAGATTACGGCTATCACGTCCGCGGCTACTTGCACGACGGCGACTCCGATACCCAGAAGACCTATACGTACCTGGATTTCGACAACAAGGGAACGCTCAAGGAAGTGAGTTACGTAGCAGAAATCGACCCCGATGCGAGCCTTGAGGACAACCTCGCCCGCATCGAGCTCGACTTTGACGAGCTTTCCTCTGTCGTCCAAACCGCAGACGTCAAGACCGTGAGCCCCGAGCTCCTAGCACCGCAAAAGCTCCCCGAAGAGTTTAGGCAGGCTTTCTTGAACGGTTCGCTCTACGAGAGAATCTCCATCAGGACGAGCGACGACCCCGTCAAAGCGTATTACTCGTTTGACACGGATCCCGAGGACGAGTTTGACGAGTACACCCATCCAAGCATCCGTATCACGTTGATGGGTAAAACGAGCTAGGCGCAGGAGGGGGGCTGCCCCTTCCCCCATGTGGCAAAGGGACAGCCCCTTTGTCACATTATTCCGAGCGCAGAGCCTCTACGGGGTCTTTCTTAGACGCGCTGCGGGCCGGCAGCAAGCCAGCGACGACCGTCAGCACCACCGAGATCGCGATGAGCGCCAGCGCGTCCTGAACGGGCAGGCTCATCAGGTTGGGAACCTGCTTGGTCGCAAGCGCCCAGGCATTGACCGGGAGGCTCACGAGCACCACGACGGCGATGGCAAAAACGCCGGCGATAAGGCCCTCGATAAACGTCTCGGCGTTAAACACGTTGGCCACGTTGCGCTTCGATGCGCCAATCGCGCGCAGAATGCCAATCTCCTTTTTGCGCTCCAGCACGCTGATGTACGTGATGATGCCGATCATGATCGAGCTCACCACCAGGCTGATGCTCACAAACGCGATAAGCACCAAACTGATGGTGTTCACAATATCGGTCACCGAGCCCATGATGATGCCCATATAGTCGGTGCACGAGATTGCCTGCTCGTCGTGTCCGGCGGCTTTGACCTGCTTGTTGTACGCATCGATATGGTCGAGCACGCGTTCCTTGGCCTCAAAGTCGCGCGGGAAAATCTTGACGGAAATGGGGTCGGCCTCGTCCGCATAGCCCAGCGTGGTCAGATTGTTGTCGTAGGTGAGCTTCGACGCCTTTGCATAGCTCATCATGAGCGAGCTCAGATCCTCGGCGTCCATGTTGAAGTGGATGGCACGGGCAAACGCGCTCGCATCCACGTGCATGGCGCTCGCCAGGCTGGCAAAGGTCGACGACATCTGCGTCGCCATCTGATCCATAAGCCCCGCCGCTCCCGCTTTGAGCTGGGAAGACACCGTCGCTGCGATTCTGTTGCTGAGCGATTGCATCACCTGGTCCATAGCCTGCTGCAAATAGGGCGCGAGCTGTTTTTGTACGTAGTCGGTCATAGCCTGCTGCAGTCGCTCCGCCAGTGCGTCTCCGCCCAGCGCTTTGAGCTGCGCCAAGCATTGCTGCGCCGCAGCATCGTTCTCAAGATACGCCGAGAACGCAGCAGCGAGCTTCGATGCATCCTTAAGGTCCTCGGGCGTCAGCGCCTTAAACTGATTGGACTGCATAAAGCCAACAAACAGCCGGTTGGCAAGCGTGCCCACCTGCTGCATCTGCTCGGGCGTGAGTTCCAAGCCATCAAAGACACCCGAGAAATCGGGGGTCGGTGCCTTGGCCATGATGTCGCTGAAGTCGATGTCCTTGCCCACGCCCGAAAGGTCGATATCCAAGCCCGACAAATCGATGCCCGAAAGATCCATGCCACCGGCCGTACCCGAGAGTGCAGACGTATCGAACGAGAACGCGCTCTTGAGCGCCGCCTCGTCAACGCTGAACATGCTGCCCAGGTCCACGCCCTGCTTGGCCTCGCCTTGCAGCTCGTCGAACGTTTTGCCGGTAAAGACATCCGTCTCGGGATGAGCAAGCTGTTCCTGAACGATCTGCGAATCGGCAGCGCGCTCCATAAGTTGGCGAGTCAGCGCGTGCGTGTAGGCAATACCCGGAGACAACGCACTGGCATTGGCAGTCTCGTTGGGACGCACCACGCCCACAATGCGCACGTCGATACCGTCGGCAACCTTGGCTGCCATAAAGTCGGTGTCGCCAGACATATCGGTCCACATACCGGTCTCTTCGTTTTTGCGATACGCATCGGCCGGCGACAACACCTTAAACGTCGTAGACAGCGCATCGTCGTAGGTAAAGTCGGCGGCGGTCTCGGGCGTTTCGACCTCGCCATCGGCCGTCATGGCGCTGTTGACCAGGTCGTTGAGCTCATTGATATCCAGCGCGCCGATGCTATAGAGCGTATAGTCGCCCACCGTGCCACGGCTCGAAAGCACCATCACGGCCTCGTTGGCAGACGTAGGCCAATGACCGGCGACGACGTCGTACTGGCTGTCGAGCAGGCTCTGGTCGTCAATCATCTCGTTGAAGACCGAGGTCCCCATGGACTCCATGCTCACCGTTGCCGCCGAGCTCGCGCCTCCGCTCATAGCCTCGGTCATCGCGTTGGGCACCAGGCGCACGGGCTTCTCGTCGCCCTTGCCCGCGCGATACACGACCGGCGTCACGCCGTAGCTGTACTGAATGGCGTTGACCTCTTTGTCGATGCCGTCGCTGCCATCGTCGAGCCACGCCTTAAAGCTCGTCATATCGTTGGACTTAACGCTCGCAAACATATCCTTTACGGCCGTGACCACGGGAATCTTATCGGACTTCTTAGCCGAACTGTCCGCACCGGCGGAGGCGCTGCTCGCTCCCCCGTCATCCTCCGCGGCCTCCTGCCCACCCATCATGGACGACAGGTCGTAATCCTGCTTGGAGATGGTGAGCGGATAGCTCGAGAGCGTATCCTCCTCGACCTTTTTGATGTAGTTGTTCACGCCGTTGGAGAGCGCCAGAATCGCCGCGATGCCGATAATACCGATCGAGCCCGCGAATGCCGTCATAGCCGTACGGCCCTTCTTGGTCATGAGGTTGCGTGCCGAAAGCCCCAGCGCCGTCACAAAGCTCATCGAGGTTTTGCGCGTGGGCTTGGCTTCGCGACGCGCAGCCCCAGCGGCGTCGAAGGGGTCGGAATCGTCGGTGATCTTTCCATCTGCGAGATTGACGATGCGCGTGGCGTACTGGTATGCCAGCTCGGGGTTGTGCGTGACCATGATGACCAGGCGGTCGCGCGCAACCTCCTTGAGCAAGTCCATGACCTGCACGGACGTCGTCGAGTCCAGGGCGCCGGTCGGCTCGTCTGCCAACACGATCTCGGGGTCGTTAATCAGGGCACGGGCAATGGCCACGCGCTGCATCTGTCCGCCCGAAAGCTGGCTCGGACGCTTGTTCACATGCTCGCCCAGACCAACTGCCTCAAGCGCCTCGCGCGCACGCTGGCGACGCTCGGCATGGCCAACGCCCGTGAGCGTGAGCGCCAGCTCCACGTTTTCCAAAATGGTCTGATGCGGAATAAGGTTATAGCTCTGGAACACAAAGCCGATGCGGTTGTTGCGGTAGGCGTCCCAATCGCGGTCGCGGAAGTCCTTGGTCGAAATACCGTCGATGAGCAGATCGCCCGAGTCAAAATGATCCAATCCGCCGATGACGTTGAGCATCGTAGTTTTGCCCGAACCCGAAGGGCCCAGAATGGCCACGAACTCGTTGTCTCGAAAGGCCAGGCTCACGTTATCGAGCGCCACCTGCGTAAACGACTGCGTGACGTACCTTTTGCAAATATCTTTGAGCTCCAGCATGGACGGCAACCTCTCCCGCGCGGGTACACTCGCCCGCTCTCCCCCGCCGTTCGTATTCGACGCGTTTGTCCTACTCTATTCCGTTTTTTAGTCCACACCAGTGAGAAACGTCACGAACCGCGCCAAAACGAACGGGACGACACGCCACACAGCGCACCGTCCCGCACACAACATTGACAATGTGACAAAGGGACTGTCCCTTTGTCACATTCGTGTACTCAGCCTTTACTGCTCGCTCTTCGCCAGCGCCTGGTCAATAAGCTTGTCGAGCGCCGCGCGCTGCTCGGCGGAGCTGATGGCGCCCACGATGGGCTCCCCTACGATGTTGCCGTTCTGGTCAATAACGTAGGTTGTCGGGAACGAGAACAGATTTGACGTAAACTTACCGGCCTCGCTATCCGACTTGAACCAGACGTTCTTATATGTCACGCCCTTCTTGCTCAGCACGTCCTTGGCATCTGCAATCTCGTCCTTGTTGCCATCGAGCGTAAAGGAATTGACACCCACGACCTGGCCGCCCTTCTCAGCAAGCTCCTTATTCAGGCTCTCAAGATCGCCCAGCTCGCCCACGCACGGCTTGCAAGTGGTGAACCAGAAGTTCATGACGGTGACCTTGTTCTTAGAGAACAGCTCGTCGCTGTTCACGTCGTTGCCGTCCAAGTCCTTGCCCGTAAAGCTGGGGAACTTCGTCGCCTCGCTCGAAGCATCGGCGCCAGCCGTCATGCCAGCGGCCGAAGCGTCAACGCTCTCGCCTGCGTTCGGCGTGCTTCCACAGCCGGGAAACTTCTTTTCCAGGCTCTCGAGCTTGTCCTCGATCTCCTTGATCTGCTGCGCGCCGGCCTTGAGTGTCTTAAACTCATCTGCCGTAAACTCGTCCTTGGCGCCGTCGATAGTCTTGAGCAGGAAATCGCCGTAATTGCTGCCGTCCTCAATCATTGTCGACTCTTTATTTGCTGCATTGAATACCTTTTCCCACAGCGCATTATCGCTCGAAAGGATATCGTTCTCCTTCTGCATGAGCTTCGTATACAGCTCGGCGGCCTCGTCGGCATTGGCCGGCTCTTGCGCAATGAGCTCCGCGATCTTAGAATCGGAGCCCGTAGATTCGCTCGCGTTGCCACCGGGCACCGAACACGCCACAAGACACAAGGCCAGCACCGGCACCATAAACAGGGCCGCAATCTTAGAAAGCTTCATGGTCATTCCTCCGTTTTGTCGAAGCTTGTTTTACTTTTCATCGGCGGTCGGGGAGAGCTTTTCTGCCGACACATCCAGGCCATAGCGATAGCTGATGGCATCGACGGGACAGGCCCCAATGCACTTTCCGCACCGGATACATTCGGCATGATTGGGTGCGCGGACCACATCAACGTCCATCTGACAAACCTTTGAACACTTGCCGCACGAGACGCATTTGCACGCATCGACCCGAATCCCCAGCAGGGACACCTTATTCATGAGCGCATAGAATGCGCCGAGCGGACAAATCCATTTGCAGAAGGGGCGGTAGAACAAAACGCTCAGCACTACCACGGCAATGAGAACGACGAGTTTCCAGGTAAAGAGCTGCCCCAGCGCAGATCGAATGCCGGCGTTGGCAATGGCCAGCGGAATGGCACCCTCGAGCACGCCCTGCGGACAGACGTATTTGCAAAAGAACGGATCGCCCATCCCCACATCGTTGACCACCAGCACAGGCAGCAATACCACAGCAAACAGCAGCACAACGTATTTGATATACGTAAGCGCCTTGAGCCTTTTTGTCGAAAGCTTTTTGCCGGGAATCTTGTGCAGCAGCTCCTGCAGCCAGCCAAACGGGCACAGAAAGCCGCATACAAAGCGCCCCAGCAGCACGCCGAGCAAAATGAGCGTACCGGTAACATAGTAAGAAAAGTTGAACTTGGATGAACCTACCACCGACTGGAACGACCCGATGGGGCACGCACCCGATGCCGCGGGGCACGAATAGCAATTAAGTCCAGGTACGCAGACTGTTTTTCCCGCGCCCTGATAGATGCCGCCTTTGGCAAAGTTTGGCAGGTGAATATTGGTGACCAGCGTCGCCGCCGCCTGAATGAATCCGCGAAATCGGGCCAAAACATGCGACGCAGTGTTTTCTCTTTTATCCAATTCCGATACACTCCAAGCACAGCCTAATCGCTTTGGCCAGCACGGCATCCGCCTCGCCACGCATAACACCAAAGCACACCATGGCAATTCCGACGATCAACAAAGCGACCTGTACCACGGGTTTTACCGCTTTGAACAACCCAACCACTCCTTTCGTTACGCGACCATTGGACCATATCGACTATAAAATCCGTGTTAAGCGCGATTTGGAATGTGCAAGGAGACTGTAATGCGTATTTTGATCGTCGAAGACGAGCGAGCACTGTGCGATGCAATCGCGCGCAGCTTGCGAAACTTGGCGTACAGCGTCGACTGCTGTCACGATGGACAGGAGGCGCTCGACCTGCTGGGCGTCGAAGTCTTTGACCTCGTGGTACTCGACCTCAACCTTCCCCGTATCGACGGCATGACCGTGCTCAGGGAACTTAGGAAAACCGATTTCGAGACCAAGGTACTGATTCTGTCCGCGCGTGGCGAAGTATCCGATAAAGTCGACGGGCTCGATGCCGGCGCCAACGATTACCTCACCAAGCCGTTTCATCTGGACGAACTTGCAGCAAGGATCCGCAGCCTTACCCTCAGGCGCTTCGCACAAAGCGACATAGTTTTAGCCTGCGGAAAGCTCCGCTTTGACACCAAGGCGCGCATCGCTTCCGTGGACAGCGAGGCTTTATCTCTTACGCGCAAGGAAACGGGAATCTTGGAATACCTGATGCTTAATCAGGGGCGTCCGGTAAGTCAAGAGGAGCTTATCGAGCACGTTTGGGATAGCAGCGTGAACAGCTTTAGCAACGCAATCCGCGTTCACATCTCGTCACTCCGCAAAAAGCTACGCATCGCTTTGGGGTACGACCCGATTCGCAATCGGATTGGAGAGGGCTACGTTATGGAGGATAGCGAATGAAAAGGCTTTCGCTGCAATGGCGCATAACGATCATGACGGCACTGCTCACGTGTGCAGCATGCGTGCTGACAAACTGCCTGGTCGGCTATACGGGCATGCGCTACATGGATGCCATCGGCAGTGACATCTCGGCCTTTAACGCTGCCGGCGCGGATTCGCCCCAGGTGTTCGACCCAACGAAAACGGCACTCGATGACAAGGTCACAATCGTCGTAAACGACGCACAGGAGTCTTTTGGCACGACAGCCTGGTACATCACGGCTGGAGTCACACTCCTTGGCGGCGCGCTGGCATACTTTGTGAGCGGTCGTGCGCTCAAACCGCTACGGGCTTTTGCAGCCCAGGTTGAGCGTGTGCAGCCTGACAACCTAAGCGAAATCAGACTCAGTGAAGATGTGCCCACCGAGCTGCAGCGATGCAGCGCCTCTTTCAACGACATGATCTCCCGTCTTGGCGAAGGGTTCTCTGCACAGCGTCAGTTTACCGGCAACGCCGCACACGAGCTGCGAACCCCGCTCGCCCTTATGCAGGCACAGATCGAACTGTTTGTCTCCGAGCGCTCCAACTTACAACCCGAAACAGCCGAGTTGCTCGGCCTGCTACAAGAACAAACTGAGCGAATGTCGCGGATGACCAAGGTGTTGCTCGAGATGAGTGAGCTCCGCAGCGTTCCTTGCGAGGACGATGTGGAACTTGGTCCCTTGTCCGAAGAGGTCCTCATCGACCTTGCGCCACTTGCCGAGAATAAGGGCATAGCCCTCAATTGTGCTGGAGACGCTTTAGTAATCGGGAACGATGCGCTCCTCTATCGGCTGGTGTTTAACTTGGCCGAAAACGCCATCCGTTACGGCCGCTCCGGCTCGACTGTCAACGTCTCCATCTGCGACAACGACAGCCATGTGTTCCTGCGAGTCGAGGACCAGGGCCCGGGAATACCCAAGCAGTACCGTGAGAGCATCTTCCAGCCGTTCTTTCGTCTAGACAAATCCCGCAGCAGGGCATATGGCGGCGCAGGACTCGGACTAGCGCTCGTTTGGGAGATTGCAGCGCTTCACGGTGGCACGGTAGAGGTCGAAGCAAGTTCCGAGAACGGGACCACCATGCTCGCAAGCCTTCCAAAACGATCCGCAGCGTTAACCGAACAGTAGAACGAAAGGGGTCCCGAGCAACAGGAGTACAATTGCTGCATTGTTGCCAGCTGTTGGGAGATGGAAGATGGACTGCGATGGCTACCCATGCGTTCCCATGCCGTTGATGTGCACCGCCTTTGTGCCGGGGCAGATTGACGCTGCGGTTGCAGGCATTTCCGACCCCGATTCGCGCGCCATTGCCACGGCAGAAGCGCTGTACTTTCGCGGACAGGCCGCCCTCGCTGCCAAGACGGCGCGCCCCTATCTTGACGCCACCGATCCCGCGCTGTGCTATTCCGCATGCTTTATCTGCGGATACGCCAGCCTGTCGCTCAACCGTATCGCCGACGCCCGCCGTTGTCTTGCGGGCATCCTCGATACGCCAACTGACGAGGAATCACCCGCCGTCCACGCCACGCATATCCTGTTCGCCTCGGCCGCAAGCGTCCTGTTGCACTTGTCTTCCCCGTATTCTGCCGAAGAGTTTTATCCGCTTGCGGCGCATCTGCCCGAAGGCCTGCGCCTGTTCGCCAGCTACGTGATGGCGCATGCCCTGTACCTGCGCGGCGAATATGGCCGCAGTCTGGGCATGGCGGAAAACGCCCTGATCATGAAACAGGGGAGCTATCCGATCTCGGAACTGTTCCTGCACCTGGCAGCTTCCATGGCATGCATGAGCCTCAAGGACATCGACGCCGCAAAAACGCACTTCGGAGTTGCTTGGAACATTGCGCGTCCCGACGGCCTTATTGAGCTCATTGGCGAGCATCACGGCCTTTTACAGGGGCTTATCGAGGCATGCCTAAAAACGCAATACCCTGACGACTTCGCGCGCATCATCGAGATCACGTACCGCTTCAGCTACGGCTGGCGGCGCATCCACAACCCCGATTCGGGCGAGGACGTTGCCGACGATCTAACGACCACGGAATTCACCATGGCCATGCTCGCCTGTCGTGGGTGGACCAACGCCGAAATCGCACGCCATATGGGAGTATCGCCGGGCACCGTCAAAAACCGCCTATCCGGCGTATACGCAAAGCTTGGCATCGGCACACGCGCCGAGCTGGTCGCGCATATGTTACGTTAGCGACCGGACTACCTGGCATATCGAAAGCGTCCCGGGGGCCCGACGCTTTCGCACGCTCAAATTGGACATTTTGGCCATCGAACGGCACTACCGCCACGTGGCGCCTTCTCGCAAAGACAGCAACGTCCCCCTTACGGCAGTCGCTGCAGCACTCGCCTTGGCAGGCGCCGGCCTCGTAGCCTACAGCGCCCGCCGCACGGCACTCGAAACCGACACCGCCAATGAGGCCAATTCGGATAGGTCTAGCTAGCTCCTAGTTACATATCATTGTGAAAATCATGTCTGTCATTGCGCGCACGGTGCCCCGCTGTACCCGAAACCGCGCGAGGCACTGGCCCTGCTCATCGAACATCAAAAAGGGGCTGGCCCCGATAACTCGGAGCCAGCCCTGAGTCGCCTGACATGGGAATCACAGCGCTACTTGAGCTTTAGCGCTTCCATCATGGGCACGGCGGCGTCCCAATCGATCTTCCAGCCGATCGACACGCGGACGGTTTCACCCGTTGCGGGAGCCGTCGCAAACAGTGTATGGCCGTTGTCGGGACCGGTAAAGCGCAGCCACGTTATGCCGTTGTACTCGACCTGGTCGGTTGTTGTCTCCTTGCCTTCGTAGACCTGCTCTAGGCTTGCAACCTCTTCCTCCGGCGAGCGCGGGAAGATGCTGATGTTCAGGCGTCCTCCAGTCTCGTCGTGGAAGAAGTCTGCCTTTTCGCGCTCTTCGTCGGACGAATCCAGCGTGTACCCATCGGCGGCCTCGATGCTGTACGATGCGCAGTCGATGCCCGTTAAATCTGCCTTCTCGCCAGAATCGGCCACGCCGCCGGCCGCCTTGAACTCCTTGGTCTCGCATCCCGTGGTGTCAAAGTGCATGGCCTCATGATTCTTGGCGGGGGCATAAGCGTCTACGAACTCGACAGTGATGGGCCCGTAGTACGCCGTCTTGGGCGCCCAGAAATACACGTACTCAACGGTCTCGCCCGGGCCGATATCTGGCCTCTCGGAAAGGTCGATGCCCTCGTGCAGCTCATCGGGAGCCTCGCTTGCAACGTAGTCGAGCACGGCCGCCTTGTCGGAAGTAAACAACGGGTCGCCTGCCTCAAGATCGCCCTGGGCAGCATGCACGTTAAAGGAACTGAACGTCCTGTTCTTTGTGTTGTTGTTGGTGATCTTGATGTGCAGGTAAAAGCCGTCCTGCAGCTTGGCATCGCCGCGATAGAACGTACCGTGAGCCACCGACTCATAGGTAATGCCTGCTACCTCGACCGTCTGCGAATCATAGGCCTTGGCCTTCTTGGACTTCTCCTGCACAGGTGCGCTCCCGCCCGAGCCACTCGGCGCATTACCGCCGCAGCCAGCAAGCGTACACGCCAACACAGCCGAAAGCGCCACGGTGGGAATTCCTAACAGCAGCTTCTTCGTCATGGGCTTCATCATCCTCACCGCTCCTTTCGCTTGCAGCTCATCCGTTGCCCGAGGCCTTCGTCGCCCCGTGGCATCGGCTTCCACAATGAGCGTATGACGAAACACGGCGCCGGCGAAGTGACCCGTGGCCCAAATAACGCCCCGTTAGACCCCCTTTCAGACCAAAAGGGCCCCAGTTCGCATACCCTCGGCCCACAAAACGAGACGCATGTCCCAATGTTCGATTCAATCCAACAATCCGCATGGCGCGTTTTTGACAAACGCGTCCAACCGCAAACGCAGCAGGACGCATTCGATTCGCTATTCAAACTTACTCGGACAGAGCCGACTCGGTTTTGTCCGAGTAAACGAATCTCCATCGAACTCCGAACGATTGTTCGATGGATTTCGTGTTGGTGGAATCGCCTATGGGCTGGGCTATGCTACCTTGACTATCTATATGACTTAAACGCAGCAAAGGAGCACCGAGAGAGCGAGTATGGCAAAAAACACCGCAAATTATGGTAACGACAGTATCCGCCAGCTCAAGGACGAGGAGCGCGTACGCCTGCGCCCCGCCGTCATCTTTGGCTCGGACGGACTCGATGGCTGTGCACACGCTGCCTTTGAGATCCTGTCCAACGCCGTTGACGAGGCGCGCCAGGGCTACGGCAAGCTCATCACCCTTACCGCCTTTCGCGATGGTTCCATTCAGGTAGAGGACAACGGCCGCGGCTGCCCGCTCGACTGGAACCCCTCCGAGAAGCGCTTTAACTGGGAACTCGTCTTTTGCGAGCTCTACGCAGGTGGCAAATACAACAACAACCAGGGCGGCGACTACGACTTCTCGCTCGGTACCAACGGCCTGGGCTCCTGCGCGACTCAGTACGCTTCCGAGTACATGGACGTCACCGTCTGGCGTGACGGCAACAAGTACTCCCTGCACTTTAAGAAGGGCAAGGTCGTCGGCGCCAAAAAGAAGGCACTCGAGATTGAGCCCAGCGACGAGGAACGCACCGGCACCACCATCAAGTGGCGTCCCGATCTTGAGGTCTTTACCTCCATCAGCATCCCCCACGAGTGGTATCGCGAGACCATGCGCCGCCAGGCCGTGGTCAACGCCAACGTGACCTTCCGCCTGCGTATTGAGGGTGACGATGGCGAGTTTTCCGAAGAGGACTTTTGCTATCCCAAGGGCATCGAGGACTATGTGCTCGAGAAGGTCGGTACCGACTACCTTACCGAGCCTTTCTTTATCGAGGCCGACCGTCGCGGTCGCGACCGCGAGGACCTGCCCGACTACAACGTCAAGATTACCGCGTGCATGTGCTTCTCGCGCACCTTCATGATGCAGGAGTACTACCACAACTCATCGTGGCTCGAGAACGGCGGTTCGCCCGAGAAGGCCGCCCGCAGCGCTCTGACCAGCGCCATCGATGCCTACATCAAGCAACAGGGCAAGTACAACAAAAACGAGAGCGGCATTAAGTGGCAAGACGTCCAGGACTGCCTAGTGCTGGTGACCAACTGCTTCTCCACCCAGACGTCCTATGAAAACCAGACCAAGAAGGCCATCAACAACCGCTTTATCCAGCAGGCCATGACGGCCTTCTTTAAGGAGCGCCTCTCGACTTACCTGATCGAGAACAAAGACGCTGCCAACAAGATCATGGAGCAGGTGCTCATCAACAAGCGTTCGCGCGAGAACGCCGAGAAGACGCGTCAGAGCATCAAGACCAACCTGCAGCAGAAGACCGACATGGCCAACCGCGTGCAGAAGTTCATCGACTGCCGCTCCAAGGACAAGAGCCGCCGCGAGATCTACATCGTAGAGGGCGACTCGGCAGCAGGCGCCATTCGCACCTCGCGCGATGCCGAGTTCCAGGGCGTTATGCCTGTCCGCGGTAAGATCCTCAACTGCCTGAAAGAGGACTACCCGCGCATCTTTAAGTCCGACATCATCATGGATCTCATGCGCGTGCTGGGCTGCGGCGTGGAGATCAAGGACAAGCGCATCAAGAACCTTGGCGCCTTCGACCTGGACAACCTCAACTGGAACAAGGTCATCATCTGTACGGACGCCGACGTCGACGGTTATCACATCCGCACGCTCGTACTCACCATGCTCTACCGCCTGGTGCCCACGCTTATCGACGAGGGCTACGTGTATATCGCCGAGTCGCCGCTCTACGAGATCAACTGCAAAGAGAAGACCTACTTTGCCTACACCGAGCTCGAGAAGAACGGCATCCTTAAGGAGATCGGCGACCAAAAGTGCTCGATCAACCGCTCCAAGGGTCTTGGTGAGAACGACCCGGACATGATGTGGCTCACCACCATGAACCCCGAGACGCGTCGCCTGATCAAGGTTGAGCCCGAGGACGTCACCAAGATGGAAACCATGTTCAACCTGTTGCTGGGCAACGACGAGGCGGGCCGCAAGCGCCATATCTCCGAGCACGGCAAGGAATACCTGGACCAGCTGGACCTGCAATAGCAGTAAATCGATAACGACGGCCCATAAGAAGTTCAAGAGGAAATCGTGGCAAAGAAGAAGACGAAGAACCAGCCAAAGAAAAAGCAGGTCAACGCCGAGAACGTCATCGGCCTGCACTCCGAGGTCACCGACCAGCCGATCACGCAGACGCTCGAGGTCAACTACATGCCCTACGCCATGAGCGTCAACGTCTCGCGTGCGTTCCCCGAGATTGACGGCTTTAAGCCCTCGCACCGCAAGCTGCTCTACACCATGTACAAGATGGGCCTGCTCAAGGGCGAGCGCCAGAAGAGCGCCAACATCGTGGGCCAGACCATGAAGCTCAACCCGCACGGCGACGCCGCGATCTACGAGACGATGGTGCGCCTGGCCACCGGTAACGAGGCGCTGCTCGCGCCGTTCGTTGAGTCGAAGGGCAACTTTGGCAAGTACTATTCGGGCGACCTGAGCTACGCCGCCTCGCGTTATACCGAGGCCAAGCTCTCCCCCATCAGCGCCGAGATCTTCAAGGACATCGACAAGGATCCGGTCGACTTCGTCGACAGCTACGACGGCGCCATGAAGGAGCCGCGCCTGCTGCCCACCACGTTCCCCAACATCCTTGTCTCGGCCAATAAGGGCATCGGCGTCGCCATGGCGTCCGACATCTGCGGTTTCAACCTCAACGAGGTCTGTACTGCCACGATGCATTACCTCAAGGATCCCGACTGCGATCTGCTCGAGTACATGCCCATGCCCGACTTCTCAACCGGCGGCGAGATCATCTACCGCCGCGAGGAGATGGAAAAGATTATCGAGACCGGCCTTGGTAGCTTCCAGATCCGCTCCCGCTGGCGCTGGATTCCCGAAGAGCGCATTATCGAGGTCTACGAGATCCCCTACACCACCAAGACCGATGTCATCATCGAGCGCATCGTCAAGCTCTCCAAAGAGGGCAAGGTCAAGGAGATCGCCGATATCCGCGACGAGACCGACCTTTCGGGCCTGCGCATCGCCATCGACCTTAAGCGCGGTGTCGACCCCGACAAGCTCATGGCCAAGCTCTATCGCTCGACCACGCTGCAGGATTCGTTCTCGTGCAACTTCAACGTGCTCGTCGACGGCTATCCCCGTGTTATGGGCGTGCGCCAGATTCTGCACGAGTGGGTCAAGTGGCGTATTGAGTCCACGCGTCGCCGCATTAACTTTGACCTGGGCAAAAAGTCCGAGCGTCTGCACTTACTGCACGGCCTCGAGGCGATATTGCTCGACATCGACAAGGCCATCGCCATCATCCGCGGCACCAAGCTCGAAGCCGAGGTCGTGCCCAACCTTATGAAGGGTTTCGACATCGACGAGACCCAGGCCGAGTTTGTTGCCGAGCTCAAGCTCCGCAACATCAACGAGGAGTACATCCTCAACCGCACCAAGGACATCGCTAAGCTCGAGGGTGAGATTGCCGAGCTTGAGGAGATCCTCTCCAGCGAGGACAACATCAAGAAGGTCATCAGCGACGAGCTGGCCGCGGTCAACAAGAAGTACGTGATGCCGCGCCGCACGGGCAGGATCGAGCCCCATGAGGTTATCGAGGTAAGCCTGGAGCCCGAGGTCGAGGAGTACCCGGTTACTATCATGCTTTCGCGCGAGGGCTACCTTAAAAAGATGACGGACCGTGTGCTCAAGAAGGCGACCACGCTCAAGTACAAAGACGGCGATAAGCCCTTTATCGAGTTCCCGTCCTCCAACACGCACGAGCTGCTCGTGTTTACCAACAAGAGCCAGGTGTACAAGTGCAAGGTTGCGGCGTTTGAGGACACCAAGTCGGCCCAGCTGGGCTCGTACCTGCCGACCGATCTTGAGATGGAACCCGACGAGAGCGTCATCTGGGTCATCGACCCCGAGGACTACAAGGCCGACGTGCTGTTTGTCTTTGAAAACGGCCGCGTGGTGCGTGTCGCACTTGCCGGATACGTCACCAAAACCAACCGCAAGCGCCTCAAGAACGCCATCTACGGTGGCAGCAAGCTGCTGTATGCCCAGGTGCTCAAGGAGGATCGCGACATCGCGCTGGTCTCGAGCGACTATCGCCTGATGAACTTCAACACGTCGCTGCTCAAGACCAAGACGACCACCAACACGCAGGGCGTCCAGGCCCTTACGGCCAAGAAGGGCCGCTCGGTCACCACGGTCGGCACAACCGAAGAGATCCTTGGCGCCGGCGTCTCGGCCGAGAAGTTCACCGCGCAGAGCCTCCCCTCAGCCGGTGCCCTCATGAAAGAAAACGACATGCCGAGTCTGTTTGACTAACAGCCGTCTGGCCGGTTCCGACAGCCCAGCCCCCTTGAAACGCAGCAAGGCCCGAATGGTTCAAATGAACCTTTCGGGCCTTGCTCGTTATTGGAGATGCGCGCTAGGCGAGCTTGCGAGCGAGCTCTCGCACCTCTTCCAGTTTGGGCGACGATGCCATGCTGTCGCGCTCGATCATACCGCTGATGGTGACAATGCCCTGGTCCTCCCACTTGCAGTACGCGCAGGTCGACTTGTACATAGCGATCGCCGCATCATAGACGCCCTCGCTATGGCTATCGAGCAAAAGGGCCGTCTTGGTGAACGGGAAGCCCGTAGCACCGAAGGCGTACAGGCGGTCGATGGCGGCCTTCTCCTGCGCGGTGATATCGAACCAGTAGATAGGCGAGGCAAAGACGACCATGTCTGCGTCTTTCAGCGGCTCGATCACGTCGGCCATGTCATCCTTCTGCACACAGGTGCCCTCATGGGTAAAGCAGTACTGGCATCCCAGACAACCAGCGATCTTTTTGCCGGCAACGCGGATGACCTCGACCGTATGGCCGGCCTCGCGCGCGGTCTCGGCAAAGGCCTCGACCATGGTGTCGGTATTGGCACCCTTGCGCGGGCTACCACTCAATACAACGATATTCATAGAAATCTCCCTCCTTCATGCCGCAGGCGCGCGGCACACATTTCGTTGTAACCAAAACAGATGAAGCTATTCAGTCGTCCGCAGACCACATCTCTCGTTCGTGCTCTCTAGACAAGGCGCAAACGGTGCTGCACCCCCCTGTCGCGCTATATCCCTACGCAGTGTTCAGAATCCCTGCTCACCGAGCAGCACCGCGCGAGGTCCAGCACGAGTACGCCTTCCCGGGTACAGGGCTCATGCCCTATGCGGGAGATGAGGACCTTCGGGAACACGTCCCCGATGGGCAGAAGCGACGCGAGCTCCCCCTCAAGCATCAAGTTGATGCTCATATCGCCTCTCACATACGCTCTCCTTCCCGGTTTCGAAACTCGAATTGATTTAAAGTTTCGAAACCGGGAAGGCAATATACAAAAGGATGTGTCGAGGAACGAATCCCAGCCACGTCATGTCGGCAGCGATGAAGGGCGCGTCCGCGCGTGCTACAATGCGGGCACCAGAGATGAAAACACAGTCCCCGTCGGGTAGTCGTGGGCGTGCGCTAGTCCGCATCAGTAACCTGCCTCCTTGGTTGTCCCTTCTCTGCATGGTCATCTACATAAAGGAGGAACCAACCATGCAGATCAGCGTGTCGTCCACCCTGACCGTATATCACGACGGTCAATTCTGGGTCGGGATGGCGGAGCATGTCGAGGACGGAAGGTACGGCGTCGCCCGCATCGTCTTCGGCGCGGAGCCGTCCGATGAGGAGATCCTGCAGTTCGTTGTCGGCAAATGGGAGAAACTCTCGTTCTTCGGTGACGACCCGGTCGAGACGAGCAAACCCGCGAAGAACCCCAAGCGGCGCGCTCGCGAGGCAGCGAAAGCCCTTAAACGGCCCGCGGTGAGCACCAAGGCACAACAGGCGCTCGCGGCACAGCGGGAAGCGATGAAGCGGGAGTCGGCTCAAGCAAGAAGCCGACGCCGTGTGGAAAAGGCTGATGCGCGCTACGAACAGAGAAAACTGAAGCGCAAGCAGAAACATCGCGGGCATTGATCGCTATTTGCAGCAAGGCAAACCATATACAGCAGCGGCGCCAGTTCCACTTGAAGCCGACGCCGCGTAGACGCTGATGGTGACGGCTACGCACGGGCACGGGCGCGCCACCGCACTTCACAGCTTGTTTCTCAAGTATTTGGGACGCACACGCGGCGTTCAAAAATGCGGAGCGACTCCGCATGGCTCGAGACTGAGCCGAGATGCCCTACTTCTCGCCCTCCAGCAGTCCCACGATGCGGTCGATGTCGACGGCAAAGCGAGGCCTTCCCTCGCGCTCGTAGCGGTCGAGGTATGCCTGGCACTCGGAGACAATGCGCTTGGTGTTGCCATCGATGATGCGCTGGAGCGTCTCGTAGTAGGCCGAGCCCTCGGTCCTGAAGCGGCGCTGGTAGGCCTTGGTTATGGGGAACATCTTGATGTAGTGGATGCCGTGGCGGCAGCCGGGGCGCGTCGTGGGGCGGGGTGGCAACGCAAAGTACTGGTCTTTGGGCACGTTAGGGGCGATGTTGGAACGCAGCGGCACGGCGAAGTCCCTGCGCTTTCCGCGGAAACGCAGCCTCACCACCACGATGCAGGGGCGATTGTGCTTAAGCATGAGCTCACGGTCGCCATCGACGAGGTCGAAGAAGTCCTGGGAGATGGATACGATCTTCATCGGTTACGCCCCCTCATACGAAGCGGGGCCCGCATCGCTGCAGGCCCCTACAGGTGGGCGATATTCTACGCCTTGCGGCACCCCGTCGCCCACGGAGGTTAAACGTACACGTAAGCCGTACTCTGAAAGCCGCGGCTTCCGGCAAGTAGTTTATACCACGAAAGGTCGCTTTCAATGCGCATAGCTCGCAAAATAACACTCGCTGGGCCGTCACCCCTGGCAGTTACCCTCCAATCTTCATTGGAGTCAGCAGGTCAATTCATATATTCATGGGGGTTTATCCTACCGTCGGTGAGCGATTTGGTTAGGGTGCCGAAGCGGTCGAGGATGTCGACGACCTTCTGCTGGGTGCCGATGGATGGGGCGGGAATCTCGACCCTCGATAAGTCCACAGGCGCGGCTTCGATTACCTTTTTCGATTTAGCGTATTGCTCTTCAGATCATCGTGGTGTGCTCGTAGCCGCGCTCCACGAGGAGCCGCTCGGCAACGTCGAGAATCTTCTCGACCGTCTCCTCCGGGTACTTATTGCGTGCCACGAGCACCTCCGTCCTTGTTATCGCGATAAACATACCATGAGTGGCGTGCGGGTCGAGATTGGCTGGCGCCAAAAGAGCCCAACGGCCGTTACGGCTTCGTTAGAAACGCGCCCCACCATGGATGGTGAACCCGAAAGGTAAGGCACGCGGGCACGGCGACTCGGCCCGCGCGCCCGGAAGAGAAAGGACGAACCCATGGGTTACATGCTCGAGACGCGCGGGCTCACCAAGCGCTTCGGCCGCGGCGACCAGGCGCAGGATGCCGTGGCCGACGTGAGCCTTCATATCCGCGAGGGCGAGGTGTACGGGCTGCTCGGCC
>PPYE01106134.1_pt1 | contig 88109 bp, 88 predicted proteins | sample 1559881 | NCBI WGS metagenome assembly PPYE01 (sample SAMN08240022, study PRJNA423297) | Human gut metagenome, whole genome shotgun sequencing project.
CCTCCTTTCGTGTAAAATAAAAAAGTGAAGTGCGTCCGAGGCCTTGCGACCTCTTTCGCACTTCACTATACAATCAACAAAATGCAAAAAACCGGCCAAATCCTCTTGCATTGGCCGGTTTTCTCTGGTATAATACCAGAGCATTACGCACGGGAGTGGATGTGCGACCATGTGGTTTCGGCCTGGTCGGGCACAGAAGAAGCTCCCGGAGGTAGCAACTAATTAAAGGAGGAAACAAAAAACTATGGCAGTCGTATCTATGAAACAGCTTCTTGAGGCCGGTGTCCACTTCGGTCACCAGACCCGCAGATGGAACCCGAAAATGGCGGAGTATATCTACTGCGAGCGCAACGGTATCTACATCATCGACCTGCAGAAGACCGTCAAAAAGCTCGAGGAGGCTTACAGCTTCGTGCGCAACCTCGCGGAGAATGGCCAGACCATCCTCTTCGTCGGCACGAAAAAGCAGGCTGCTGACGCTGTGAAGGAAGAGGCTTCCCGCGTCGGTATGTACTACGTCAACGCCCGTTGGCTCGGCGGCATGCTCACCAACTTCAAAACCATGCGCACCCGCATCGACCGTCTGGCTCAGCTCAAGAAGATGCAGGAGGACGGCACTTTCGATATGCTTCCGAAGAAGGAAGTCATGAAGCTGCTCGGCGAGATGGAGAAGCTCGAGAAGTATCTCGGCGGCGTCAAGGAGATGAAGAAGCTCCCCGGCGCTCTGTTCGTCGTTGACCCGCGCAAGGAGCACAACGCCATCGCCGAGGCCCGCAAGCTGCACATCCCGATCGTCGCCATCGTCGACACCAACTGCGACCCGGACGAGATCGATTACGTCATTCCCGCCAACGATGACGCCATCCGCGCCATCCGCCTGATCGCTTCCACCATGGCCAACGCCGTGCAGGAAGGCCGTCAGGGCATCGACGCTGAGGATGCCGCTTCCGAGGAAGAGGCTCAGAAGGTCGAAGAGTAATCGGAAACTGTAAGGGCGGGCCTCGTACCCGCCCTTCTGATAAAAACAATAAAGGAGAAAGAATTATGGCATTTTCTGCTGCTGATGTGAAAAATCTGCGTGAAATGACCGGCGTCGGCATGATGGACTGCAAAAAGGCTCTGACCGCTGCCGATGGCGATATCGATAAAGCCGTGGAATGGCTCCGCGAAAAGGGCCTCGCCGCCGCTCAGAAGAAGGCCGGACGCATCGCCGCCGAGGGCATGGCTTACGCCGTTGACATTGACGGCATCGGTGTGATCATCGAGGTCAATGCCGAGTCCGACTTCGTGGCCAAGAACGACCTGTTTGTGGAGTACGTCAAGGGCGTCGCCGCTGTCATCGCCAAGGAGAACCCGGCTGATCTTGACGCGCTGTACGCCTGCGCTTACGGCAACGGCAAGACCGTGCTCGAGGAGCAGAACGACAAGGTCCTCGTCATCGGCGAGAACATCAAGGTCCGCCGCTTCGCGCGCTACGACACCGGTCTGAGCGTCCCCTATGTTCACATGGGCGGCCGTATCGCCGTGCTCGTCAACCTCGAGACCGAGTCCACCGACGCTGCTGTCATCGAGCTCGGCAAGGACATCGCCATGCAGATTGCGGCTCTGAACCCGACCTACATGGACAAGAGCGACGTCTCCGAGGAGTTCATCGCCAAGGAGAAGGAGATCCGCCTGGCTCAGGCCAAGGAAGATCCGAAGAACGCCAAGAAGCCCGACGCCATCATCGAGAAGATCGTCATGGGTGGTATCGCTAAGTACTTCAAGGAGATCTGCCTGCTGCAGCAGCCGTTCGTCAAGGACGACAAAGTCTCCGTCGAGGATCACATCGCCGCTGTCGCAAAGCAGATCGGTGCCTCCATCAAGCTCGTGGGCTACACCCGCTTTGAGAAGGGCGAAGGCATTGAGAAGCGTCAGGATGACCTCGCTGAGGAAGTCGCCAAGCTCGTGAAGTAAGCTTTTGAGCTGACAATATCGATTTTCCGGTTCCGCAGTTCTATCCGAGCTGCGGAACTTTTTTGCCTTTGGGGAGACAGCATCCGATTTTCTTCCTATTTCCGTCTGTTTCTGGCGGTAGAGTGACTCTACGAAGCAGTAGAGACACATATTTTTGCGTAGAGACTGTAAAAATGGAACGTAGACAGGGAAAAATGACAGTAGGTTGAATTTGCACACCCACGGGTGTATGGATAAAGAGCGCACAATGTGCAGCACTTTGAGCAAAACAAAGGAGCACCCATATGATTCAGATCTTTACCGATACGTCGGCGAACCTGCCGGCCTCATACATTCAGAAATATGCCCTGCGCGTGATCCCGCTGACCTACCTGATCGATGGTGTCGAGGCGCATCAGGACCCGACTGTGGACTTTGACGGCAAGGCCTACTATGACGCAATGCGCAGCGGCACGTCCGTGACGACCGCCATGATCAACATCGCCGGTTTTCTCGAACCGCTGCGTGAGGCGCTTGCGGCCGGAGACGATGCGATCTACATCGGCATGTCCGGCGGCATCAGCGGCACGGCACACGCTGCCTCGCTCGCTGTGGAGGAGCTGAAGGAAGAATTCCCGGAGCGGAAGGTTGCCTCCATCGACACATATGCCGCCTCTCTCGGCGAGGGGCTGCTCGTGGTCGAGGCTGCGCGCATGCTCGAAAACGGCGCGTCCTTTGACGAGATCGTGGAGAAAATTTCGCAGCGGCGTCATGTGATGTGCCAGTATTTCACGGTCGACGACCTCGCCTATCTCGAGCGCGGCGGCCGCGTGAGCAAGGCTGCCGCTATCGTCGGCACGGTGCTGAAGATCAAGCCCTTGCTGCGCGGCGACGAAGAGGGCAAAATTGTCCTGTGCGGCAAGACTCGCGGGCGCAAGCAGTCCCTCACTTCCCTTGCTGACTTCTACGAAAAGCTGGTCACGAACAAGACCGAGGAGATCGGCATCGCGCATGCAGATGACGCGCAGAGCGCGCAGTTTTTGCTCGACGAGCTGCGTAAGCGCGGCTTCACCGGCGACTGCCTGACCGTATGCTATGAGCCTGTCACGGGCTGCCACGTCGGCCCCGGCACGGTGGCGCTGTTCTTCTACGGCGTGCACAGATAATCGGACATGAAAGATCCCGGAGCGTGATTGTTAACACGCTCCGGGATCATCTTTTTATGTATCGCTCCGATCGACCTGCCGGATCATTTTTTCAAACTTTGCACGCGGGCCCATGACCTCGCGACCGCAGCCCATGCAGCGGAGCTTAAAGTCCGCGCCGATGCGCAGCACCTCCCAACGCTTTTCACCGCAGGGGTGCTGTTTTTTCATCGTCAGAATGTCGCCGACTCGAATGTCCATCGCTCACTCCCCCTTGATGCGCTGCCAGTAGGCGCGCGCAGCCTGCTCGGTCTTGTTGTCGCCGTACTCGTAATAGTGTTTGCCCTTCAGATCATCAGGCAGATACTGCTGCTGCACCCAGTGCCCCGGATAGCTGTGCGGATATTTGTAGCCTTGCTCACGCTCGAAGCCCGTTCCGTCTGCGTGGACGTTTTGCATCTCGCGCGGGATGGGGCCCGCCTTCCCTGCACGCACGTCCGCAATCGCGGCGTCGATGGACATGACGACAGAGTTGGACTTCGGCGCGGTCGCCAGCAGCAGTACCGCCTCCGCCAGCGGCAGACGCGCCTCCGGCAGACCGAGCTGCAGCGCCGAGTCCACGCAGGACTTGACGATCATGGCAGCCTGCGGGTAGGCAAGGCCGATATCCTCGCTCGCCGAGCAGAGGATGCGCCGGCAAGCACCGATCAGATCCCCCGCCTCGAGCAGGCGCGCGAGATAGTGCAGTGCCGCATCGGGATCCGAGCCACGCAGCGACTTCATAAGCGCAGACACAACGTCAAAGTGATCATCACCCGCGCGGTCGTAGTGCATGGCGCTGCGCTGCGTGATATTTTCGGCATCCGCGCGCAGGAGCCGAACAGCCGCACCGTCATGCGGCGCTGCAGAAAAGAGCAGTTCGACTGTGTTGAGCGCCTTGCGCACATCGCCGCCGCAGACAGAGGCGATATACCCCGCTGTGCCCGGTTCGATGTCCGCCGTGACATTCTCACGCGCGCAGAGAATGGACACTGCGCGCAGCACCGCCTTTTCCACCTCAGCAGCCGGCACTTGCTTGAACTCGAACACCGTGCTGCGGCTGAGCACCGCGTTGTAGACGTAGAAATACGGGTTTTCCGTCGTGGAGGCGATGACCGTGATGCGGCCGTCCTCCATGAATTCGAGCAGCGACTGCTGCTGCTTTTTGTTGAAATACTGGATCTCGTCAAGATACAGCAGCACGCCGCCGGGCGTGAGCATGGTGTCGAGCTCCGCGATGATATTGCGGATGTCCGAAATGCTCGCGGTCGTGGCGTTCAGGCGGCGCAGAGTGCGGTTCGTGCTGGCCGCGATGATGCTCGCGACCGTGGTCTTGCCGGTGCCGGACGGGCCATAAAACACCATGTTCGGGATCTCACCGGACTCCACGATGCGACGGAGCATCCCGTTGGGACCAAGTATATGTTTTTGCCCGACCACATCGTCGAGCGTGGTCGGCCGGATATCATCGGCCAATGGTCTGTACATAGTGCGCCTCCTGTGTTGCGATGGCGATATTATAGCGCATTTTGCCCGCCTTGGCAACTCGCCGCACTTGGCAGGCGGCGTAAAATGTGCTACACTGCCGGAGAGGTGAAGAAAATGCGCACACCCGAACAGGTTCGGGAGATCCTCCGCGCGCTGGCCCAGGCCTACCCTGCGGAATGCTCCCTGCAATATCAGAAGGATTACGAGCTGCTCTTCGCCGTGCGGCTGGCAGCACAGTGCACGGACGAACGCGTAAACCAGATCACGCCCGCGCTGTTTGCGCGCTTTCCGACGCTCGAGGCGTTTGCCGCCGCAGAGCCGGAGGACGTCGAGCCCTATGTGCGCTCGTGTGGGTTTTTCCGCGCAAAAGCGCGGGACATCGTGCTGTGCGCGCGCAAGCTCGTCGCAGAATACGGCGGCCGCGTGCCGGACACGATGGAGGCGCTCACTTCCCTGCCCGGTGTCGGGCGCAAGACGGCAAACCTTATCCTCGGCGATGTGTACCACAAGCCCGCCGTGGTCGTGGACACGCACTGCATCCGGCTCTCAAACCGGATGGGACTCGTCGACGGGCTCAAAGACCCCGTCAAGATTGAGACCGCGCTGCGCAAGATCCTGCCGCCGGAGGAATCGTCCGACTTTTGCCACCGGCTCGTCCTGCACGGCCGCGCCGTGTGCACCGCGCGCAAGCCGCTATGCGGCACGTGCTGCGTGCGCCACGTATGTCAAACCGCAGAGGAGATGGAGCTATGAGACCGATCGCACACATCCACAGTGATTTTTTCACCAAATTCGGCATCCCGCGTCAGAGCGGCATCGTTGAAAGTCTGCAGGCCGAGATCGTCTTTGCGCCGGAATTTCGCAGCCGCGAGGCCGTGCGGGGGCTGGACGGCTACTCGCACATCTGGCTGATCTGGGAGTTTTCCGAAAACGTTGACGCCCCCTGGTCGCCGACCGTGCGACCGCCGCGACTGGGCGGCAATGTGCGCATGGGCGTGTTCGCCACGCGCTCCCCGTTCCGGCCGAACCCTATCGGCCTGTCGTGCGTGCGGCTCGAGCGCGTCGATCTCACTGACCCGCGTGGGCCGGTGCTCCACGTCGCAGGGGCAGACCTCATGGACGGGACGCCGATTTTTGACATCAAGCCCTATGTTGCCTATGCCGACTGCCATCCGGAGGCGGCCGAAGGCTTCACCGGGCAGGTGGAGATGCAGGAGCTGACTGTGACGATCCCGCCGGAGCAGCTCTCCCGCTTCCCCGCCGACAAGCGCGATGCGCTCATCGGCGTGCTCACGCAAGACCCGCGCCCCCGGTATCAAGCAGATGCCAGCCGCGTCTACGGGCTGGAATTCGGCGGCTATGAAATCAAATTCCGCGTTGACGGCCAGACGCTGACCGTCACGGACATCATAAAAAAAGACTCGTGAAAATCACGAGTCTTTTTCGTATTTGAGCTGATACAGGTCCGTTCGCCGCGCGCGCAAAACCGGGATCTGCGCACGAACGGCATCCGCCTGCGCAAAATCAATGTCGCAGATCAGCAGCTCCGGCGCTGCACCGGCCTGCGCCTGCACGCGCCCCCATGGGCCGCACACGAGCGAGTGTGCATAGGAGACATAGCCCGCCGTTTCGTCCCGCGCCGGGGCACAGCCCGCGAGGAAGCACTGGTTATCGAGCGCCCGCGCGCGAAACAGCAGCTCCCAATGCGCCGGACCGGTCGTCATATTGAACGCCGCCGGAACAACGACCAGCTGCGCACCCTCGAGGGCAAGGATGCGAAACAGCTCTGCAAAGCGCACGTCGAAGCAGATGGCGACGCCGACCTTGCCGAACGGCGTATCAAAGAGCGTATAGTGCTGACCGGGCGAGAGTGTGTCGGATTCGAAAAACCGCTGACCACCCGCCACGTCGATGTCAAACAGGTGCACCTTGCGGTGCTTTGCCTGCTGCGTCCCGTTCGGGTCAAAGACATAGCAGGTGTTGTAGATCGCATCCCCGTCACGCTCCGGAACAGAGCCCGCAACGAGCCAGACGCAGCATTCTCGCGCAGTCTCGCGCAGCAGCTGCCACGTCTGGCCGCCCTGCGGCTCGGCATAGTCTGTGAACGCCGCATTGTCATATGGGCAGCACCACATCTCCGGCAGCACGACCAGATCACAGCCGGCCGCAGCGGCATCGTGCACATAGTGGCGCATGACCGCGTGATTCTCCTGCTGCGATGCCGTGACCGGCATCTGGCACAGACCAAGCTTCATGGTATCCCCGCTTTCGCATGTTCGATGCATCCAGCATAGCGGAAAATGACGGTGCTGTCAAACATTTCTGTCCGCACACACGTTACTGCCGCAGTGCGGGCAGTATGTTTTCTTGCCGGAGAAAAACATCATGCCAAGATAACGGCGGCAAAACGGACAGCGCTGCGTATACAGGGCAATGATCGCACCGGCTATGATACATCCAAGCGCTGCATATACCAGCGTCCAGACGCCATAGCAGCAGCTGCTGCCATATAAACCAAATCCGAACAAAACCAGAATCGTCGAAATGCAGTCCCAAAATCGCATCTGCTTCATGCCGCAGCCTCCCAGATGTTTTGGGGACAGCATAGCACATCCCGGTCAAGGCCGACACCAAAACCGTGTAAAAAGCGGGTGAAATGCAGCGATTGCATTTCACCCGCACGCGCGTTTTATGAAGCTAAGGCGCCCAGAACCCCGTTCAGAATCAAGATAATGTACAATAAGGTGCGCAAAATATTCATCATAATATCAAAAACATAAAGACCTCTTTCTGCCTGAGATTTCAAGCAAAGAGAGGTCATTTTGATAGCAATTTCGCATTAGACAAACATTTTCGCATCGCCCAGTCATCGTTCCCGGCCGAGATAAAAATCTCAGAAAGAATAATCAAACATGCAATTTCAGTGGTTGTCGCTCCAATCATGCCGTTCAAAGGTCACGCATCCGTGCCAAATACTTGCTCTTTGGGGAGCTTCGGCGCAAGGATCACTTGAAAAATCTGCTTATACCCACCTATGAGAGAAAAACTGCCTCCGCAGCTGGACCACGTGTACGCCACGCTGCGCAGACCATGGTAAAGCGCATACGCAATTTCCTCCGCAGGCTGCATATTGCCGACCTCATCTGCAAGCTGTGCTTTCGTAATTGTCTGCACGACCGCGCGAAACAGTACCATACCCTGCGGAAAATCATTATCCTCATCCTTTTGCAGAATATTGATATAGATCTGCGCAGTAATGGCAGGGCCATTTTCCTCGGCATCCACTGCATATTCCCGTAACATTGCCCAAAGAAAAGCGAGATTCGACTCGCGCTGCAACATAACATCCACGAGCTGATCCACTTTTTCACCGATACGGCCGATGAGTTCGTCCACAATCTCATCTTTCGAAGAAAAATGATAATAGAATGTGCGCTTCGTGACACCTGCGGCCTTACAGATCTGCATCACGGTAACCTGATCATAGCTATATTCCTTAAATAATTTGATCGCCTGCTCCTGAATTTTCTCTTTTGTACTACTGGGCTGCATGCTTGCATTTCCCTCCAAAACAGACACTTTCGACAATAAGTGCTCGATAATTTTGTGACGTTCTCACAATTGACATATTTCTCACAAAGGAATAGAATGTGCGTGTGACCGCGGTGTACAATAATAAACCCGTAGAACAATTTTACTAGTATTTTATACCTATTGAGTTTGATCCGCGGCCCCATATTGCTTTTTTTATTTTATACCCGCATACAGAAAAAAGCAACCATAGCGTGCAACAGAAATCCGGAGACACGAAACATTTCATTGGAGGAGTTTTTATGAACAAGTTGTTTGAGCCAATCCAGATCGGCAGCATGACACTGAAAAATCGCATCGTTATGGCCCCCATGGGCACGACGACCGATACTACCAACGCCTTTAACATGCGGGACGTGAGGTACTACGGCGAGCGAGCAAAAGGCGGCTGCGGTCTTGTGCTGACCGGCGCTGTTGTCGCCTCTACTGAGTTCGAGCCGGCTCCCTGTCAGAAGCTCACAAATACGAAGGATGTCTATATGCTCCATCTGGTGGCTGAACGTGTTCATTTTTACGGCGCGAAGTTCGGCATCCAGCTCTCACCTGGCATTGGCCGCATGAACTGGATCGATCCGCACACGCCGCCCTACTCCGCAAGCCCCGTCCCCAACTACTATGTGCCCTCTCTCATCTGCCGCGAACTGCCTACCGAGGGCGTGAAAAGCCTCGTAAAAGCAATGGGTGAATCAGCAAAGCTTGCAAAAAATGCAGGCGTTGACATCATCGAGATCCATGCATACGGCGGCTACCTGATCGACCAGTTCACCTCCGCGAAGTGGAACCACCGCACCGATGAATATGGCGGAAGCTTCGAAAACCGCCAGCGCTTCCTCAGAGAGATCGTCGAGGAAGTTCGCAAGGCATGCGGAAAGGACTATCCGATCGCAATCAAAATGACGCTCGACAGCGTTGACGACGATGAGCGCCCGATTGAAGAGGGCCTTGCAATTGCAAAGTATCTTGCCGACTCCGGCCTTGTGGACATGATCCACTTTGGACGCGGTGCATATTCGTGCCGTTGGAGAATGGTTAGCTCCGTCTACCAGCCCGTCGGCTTTGATCTCGACGCCGCCCCGAAAGTAAGAGAAATGATTGGCGATCTTCCCCTCATGGCACACGGGAAGCTCAACCACCCTGATGTTGCGGAAAAGGCCATTGCGGACGGTTTGGTTGATCTGGTTGCGATTGGCCACGGTCTCATCGCAGATCCGCACTGGGCGAACAAGGTCAAGAACGGGAAACTGGATGATATCAACCCGTGCATCGGCTGCGGCGAGTGCCACTTCAATGCAATGAAAGGGCATTCCAGACCGTGCGCAGTCAATGTCCATGGCATGCGCGAGGGCGAGTTCCCACTCACGCCGGCAAAGAGCGATCTCAAAATTCTTGTGATCGGTGCCGGCCCCGGTGGCATGAAGGCAGCAGCCACCGCAGCCGAAAGAGGCTACCGCGTCTCGCTGTATGAAAAGAACACTTATATGGGTGGAATCATGGCAGCCGCAGGCGCACCGCGGTTCAAGGCGGATGTGCATGACCAGGTCGAGTATCTGAAACGCCAGATCGCAAAATATCCGGTCGACCTGCACCTCAATACGGAGATCACGCTGGAGGACGTTCAGCGGCTCCATCCCGATTTTGTTGTCGTCGCCACAGGTGCAAAGCCTGTTGTGATCCCGGTGCCAGGTGCGGATAAGCCGCATGTCAGCACCGCGGTGCCGGTTTTGCTCAAGCAGAAGGAAGTCGGCCAGAAGGTCGTCGTCGTTGGTGGCGGTGAGGTTGGCTGCGAATTGTCGAGCGAACTTTGCCTGCAGGGCAAAGATGTGATCATGATCGAATTGCTGGACGACATTCTGCGCACTGCAGATCATTTCGTCGCGAATGATCAGAACATCCGCTATCTCGTTGAGAACTCCGGCACCGATATCCGTTGCAGCACCAGACTGACGGAGATCCTAGATGACGGCATCATGGTCATCAACAAGGAAGGTGAAGCCGAGAAAATCACGTGTGACAGCGTCGTCTTTGCTTCCGGCTTCAAGGCTGATCACAGCCTCTACAACGACCTTCTCAAAGCAGGCTACGAGTGCGTACAAGTTGGCGACAATGTGAAACCCGGAAAAATCATCAACGCAATCCATCAAGCATACCACTACATCCGCGTGCTTGAAGAGGATTGACAGAGCCTGTAGGATGCATCAGGGCGTCTCATCCAGGGCGCCCTGATACAGGCAAATACAATCTTATATTTGGACAGCAGCCAGAGACCTGGCAGAAAGGAAAATGAGTCATGTCGAATAAATATTCAATCGTGACCGGCGCATCCCGCGGTCTTGGCGCCGCTATTGCAGAGGAACTTGCACGCGAAGGCTATGACGTTGTCATTACCTACTGCACACAAGCGGACAAGGCGCAGAAAGTCAAAAAGCAGCTTGAGACCAAATTTGGCGTTCGTGTTGAAAGCTATCAGCTCGATATCAAAGACGAAGAAGCAGTCCTTGCATTTCGCAAATGGGCCGAAGAGACTCTGGGCACGAATCTTCAGGTGCTTGTCAACAATGCCGGCATCTATGCAAATATACCCGCCGAGGAGATTGCGTCGGAAACGTTCTGCGACATTATTGACGTCAACGTGAAGGGTACGTTCTTTATGACCCGTCATTTTGTCGACCTCATGATTGCAAACCACTACGGGAAAATCATCAACCTCTGCTCTGCGGTGGGTCTGCGCGCTGCACCCGGCTCTATCGCATATGCAAGCTCAAAATTTGCCGTCCGTGGCATGACGCAGGCGCTTGCACTTGACCTTGGCAAATACAATATCCAGGTCAACGCGATTGCTCCAGGCGCACACAAAACCGACATGTACTGGGATGCGTATAAGATTGATCCCGAACTGCTCGAGAAGCGCACCAAGGGCTGCCCGCTTCAGCGCGCAGGGGAAGTCAGCGAAATGTATCACATCGTGCGTTACTTTCTTGCGTCCGACTTTATTACCGGTCAGGTCGTATCACCGAACGGCGGGACCACGATGGTATAACCTCGAACAATTCAGAAAAGAGGGAGAATATGGGTTATATAAGTATTTTTCTAGGCCTTGCAGTCGTCGTCGCACTGATGATCCGGCGCTGGAGCCCGTTGATGGTGGGCATCGTTGCCGCAACGGTCGTTATTCTCATGAACGGCCTGCCTTTTGGCGAAACCATGACAGGCACTTACTTCGACGGGTTCTGCACCATGTTCAAATCGCTGTTCCCACCGATTTTTTCCGGAAGCCTTCTGGCGCAGATCTATAATCGCTCTGGTGCTGTCAACGCCGTCGGCGATGCCATCGCCAATGCTCTGTTTAAGGACAGCGCTTCCGCTACGCGCAAGTATGTTTCCTGCATTCTGGCTATGGCAATCGCGTCCGGTATTCTGGCCTTCTGCGGTCTGAACGCACTTGTAACACTGATTGCGATGTATCCGATTGCGCTGCGCCTCATGGAGCGCGCCGGCATCCCCAAGCGCTTTGTGATGGGCATTCTCAGCTGCGGCGTCTACACCTTTGCCATGTCTGCTCCCGGCTCGGCAGAGCTCGTGAACATTCTGGCCATGCAGTCGCTCAACACGCCGTCCTACGCCGGCATATGCGGCGGTATTTTGGCCTGCATCACAGAAATTGCAGTCACGACGACCCTGACGACCATCATGATCAAAAAAGATGTAGCAAAAGGGAAAACCTTTGCCTACGGGCCGAAGGACATTGTCGCTTCAAATGACCAGCCGCGCCCCAAGGCACTCGTCGCACTGTTGCCGTTACTGGCACTTGTCCTGCTGTTTAACATCTTTTCGATTGATATCTTCTCTTCGACCATGATCGCATGGCTGTTCGCCATCGTTCTGTTCTGGAAATACCTCCCCAAAAAGGATGGAAAACGCACCAACGAAATGCTGGATGTATTTACAGCTGCTGGCACAATGGCGTTCGGCCCTTGCAGTGCTGTCGGCTCTATCGTCGGCTTCACCAGCATCGTGCAGACATTGCCGGAATTTCAGGCCATGCTCGATGGTGTATTTAACTTCAACATGCCCGCCGCTCTGATCCTGATCATCGCCGTATGCCTGATTGCCGCTCTCACCAGCTCCTCGACCGCAGCCATTCGCGTGGCCGTGCCCATGGTGGCGGAGCGCTGCACGGCTGCTGGGTTATCGCTGGCATTTATTCACCGCGTCTCCTGCTTTGCGTGCTCGATCGTTGATACACTTCCCTATGGCACCGCTGTCATCATCAATCTTGGTATCGCAGATCTGGACATGAAGGAAGGCTATCCCCCCATGTTCATCGCTACTACACTGGCGACCGCTTGCGGCACCATCATCTGCGCACTCTTTATGTATCTGTTCCCTGCTCTGCCATGATCGTGTGTTTTTCGAAACATGTGAAATTTTTGTTGAATAATTGCTTGACAAATAATTATTTAATGGTATCATAGTACTATAAAGTGAGAGATACAGTTCTATATTATTAGAGCTGCACATCGCAAATAAATCTTATCAAACGTGAAAGAGAGGATTATGAATGGGTTACTTAAGCATTCTCGTCGGTTTCTTCCTGGTCCTGTTCCTCATCTGCAAAAAATGGCCTGCTATCATCGTTGGCATCATCGCAACGGCGGCCGTTATTGTGATGAACTGGCTGAACTTCGGACAAACCTTCACCGATGTGTACTTCACCGGATTTGCCACCATGGTCAAGTCACTGTTCCCGCCTATCTTTGCCGGCAACCTGGTTGCACAGATCTATAACCGGACCGGCGCCGTGCGCTCTATCAGCGATACGATGTCCAATGCGCTGTTCAAAGAAGGGCGCTCCAAGACACGCACCTATGTCTCCTGCATTCTCGCGATTGTCATCCCCACTGGCCTGCTCGCCTACTGCGGCATGAACGGTCTGGTCACGCTGATCGCATTCTATCCCATCGCACTTGGCCTCATGGAGCGCGCTGGCATCCCGAAGCGCTATGTCATGGGCCTGCTCTCCTTCGGTGTTTATGCCTTCGCACTGACCGGCCCCGGAACAGCGCAGCTCGTAAACGTGCTGTCCATGCAGGTCGTCGGTGAAGGCCCTGCTGCCGGTCTCGTCGGCGGTCTGGTCGGCGTTGTCGTCGAGATCGTATTCGGCACTTTCGTCCTGACGCTGATGATCAAAAAAGACGTTGCCAAGGGACTCAAGTTCGCATACGGCCCAAAAGACATCCGCGTTGCCGATGACAAGCAGCTTCCCAACTTCCTCATCTCGCTCATCCCCCTGCTCTCTGTCGTCATTTTCTTCAACGTCGTGAAGCTTGACATTTTCTCCTCCTGCCTTGCCGCATGGCTCCTTTCCATTGTTCTGCTCGGCAAGTATATGCCGAAAAAGGACGGCAGCCTCCTCAAGGAACTGCTCGACGTGTGTACGGTCTCCGGCACCAACGCATTTGGCCCCTGCGGCATGGTCGGTTCCCTGTTCGGCTTTGTCAGCGTTGTGCAGACCCTGCCGGAATTCCAGGCGATTCTCAACTACATCTTCAGTCTGAATATGGCTCCGTTCCTCGTGCTGATCCTTTCGATCAATATCGTGGGCGCACTGACCGGCTCGTCCTCCTCGGCTATCCGCATCGGTATGCCGATGGCGATGCAGCACTGCATCGACGCAGGCATGTCGTTGGCATTCGTTCAGCGACTGGGCGCGTTTGCAGCCTCTATTCTGGACACGCTGCCGCACAGCTCCGCCATCATCATTAACCTCGGCATCGCCGATCAGGATATGAAGGAAGCATACCCGCCGATGGCCGTAACAACGATTCTGACGACCGCAGTCGGTACAGCGGCAGTCGCGATTTTCATGTCGCTGTTCCCGTCCCTCCCGTAAAACCTTCCAATCAAAAAGGCAGCCTGCTCAGGCTGCCTTTTTGAAAACACGTTTTTTGCTCATTTGCAATATAAGTAACGAAGGGGTCACAAAACACGCATAAGTACACAAATTTGCTGCGCGCCCCTTGACAAATTTCTGATTTATGCTATCATTCTATTTGTGTAGTACTTTAGCTCTATAAATGTAGATCTTTAGTACTAAATTTCGAATCCGGGCGCCGGATCAATGATCGCGGAAATCGCGTGCTTCGCCTCTTCCAGAAGATTGATTGTCCCGTTCTCAATCGCCCAGGTCACAATGACGCCGCGCATTGCATACGACAGTGCCTCTGCCAATGTCTCCGGATCGGTCAGATTCCGAATCTGTCCGGCATTCTGCGCAGAGCGAATGACAGCAGTCAGCATTTTCTTGTGATAAATATTCTTAATAAAATCACGCTGAGAATGCTCTTTGAGTCTGCCGACGAAGTACTGCTGGGAAACACCCGCACCGTAGAAAATATCACCCTCGCACATGATGTGGAAGATCTCCCAGATCTGCTTGCTGAAAGTCTCCTGCTCGACGATGCGGTAAAAGTTGTCGGCGTACAGCTCTTCAAAATTGTTCTGCATGTCCAGGAAAATGTCCTGTTTCCGCGGGAAATAGTAATGCAGCGTCGTTTTGGAGACCTTCGCCTTTTCGCAGATCATCGGGATCGTCGTCTCGTCGAACCCATAATCATTGAAGAGCTCGATCGCCGCATTGATAATTCTTGTACGTGTATCGTTCTGACTGCCTTTCGCGGGTTTGCGTTCTCTCATTTGTGATTCACCTTTTTCGTTATTTACTAATTGTAAATATAATAAAAAACGCAGCAAAAGTCAAAGCAAAATTATATGGAGGTTAGCAATGAGCAACGACAGCAATTTTGATTCCCTTTTCACCCCCTTCTCTATCGGTAAGATGGAGATCAAGAACCGTCTGGTCATGTCCCCCATGGGCACCTATGCAGCTCTAATGGACGGCTCTGTATCTGATACACTGGCCACCTATTTTGAAGAGCGTGCAAAGGGCGGTGTCGGCGCGATTATCACCGCTTCCCAGTATCTCACGCCGAAGCTGGCCCAGGGCATCTACGGCACCTATTTTGACAGCAAGCGCATCATCCCCCATCTGACCGGTATGACGGAGCGCATTCACTGCTATGGAGCAAAAGCCATCGCCCAGCTCTCAAGCGGCACCGGCCGCAACGCGCACCCCAGTCAGTGCGGCGGCGTTCCGTTCTCCGCGTCCGCAGTTCCCGCAGTGTTCAATCCCAAGATTCTCTGCCGTCCACTCACCATCGAAGAGATCAAAGAGATCATGAAGTCCTGGCAGTTGGCCGCTGAGATCGCCGCGAACGCCGGCTATGACGCGATCGAGGTGCACGGCCACGTCGGATATATCATAGATCAGTTCCTTACCCCGCTGTGGAACAAGCGTGAAGACGAATACGGCGGCAGCGATGAAAACCGTGCGCGCTTTGCGTTGGAGATCCTGCAGGCCATCAAGCGAGGCGCGGGCAACGATATGCCCGTTATTTACCGCATCTCCATGGATCATCGCATCCCCGGCGGCAGAACGCTTGAGGACAGCAAGCGCCTCATTAAGATTCTCGGCGAAAACGGTGTTGACGCATTCGATGTTGACTGCGGCTGCTATGAGCACCCCGACTTCGTGTACCCCACCTTTTACCGCGGCGACGCCTGCATGGAGTATGTGTGCGACACCGCACGTGAGGCGACTGACAAACCCATCCTCAACTCCGGCAACCACACCCCCCAGACAGCAAAGCACCTGATTGAGTCCGGCCGCGCGGACTTTGCCATGATGGGACGGCCGCTCATCGCAGACCCCTATCTGCCCAAAAAGCTGATGGAAAACCGTGAGGAAGACGTTCGCCCCTGCATCCGCTGCAACGAAGAGTGCATCGGCCGCATTTGGGGCCGCTACTCCAAGCTGTCATGCGCAGTGAACCCGCAGGCGAATGAGGAGCACGCATTCCGGATCGTCAAAACGGAAACACCCAAAAATGTTGTCGTTATCGGCGGCGGTCCTGGCGGCATGGAAGCCGCACGCGTTGCTGCGCTTAAGGGAAACCATGTCACACTTTATGAACGCGATGAACTCGGCGGAACGCTGAATCTGCCCGCTCAGGCACAGTTCAAGACCCGTCTCAAGGCGCTCATCGAGTATTACAAGACGCAGATGCGTAAGCTCGGCGTAACAGTCGTGCATCAGGAGATTGATATCGACAGCCCCGTCCTTGCCGCTGCCGACAAGATCATTGCCGCGACCGGAGCACACTCCGTCGTGCCGCCTATCCCCGGTGCACACGGCGCAAACGTGATCGACATCAAGGACGCCCACCGCGATCCAGCCGCAATCAAGGGCAAGAAAATCGCCATCTGTGGCGGCGGCCTCTCCGGCTCCGACTTTGCTCTGGAAATGGCCACCGAGTACGGCAAACAGTGCACCATCATCGAAATGAAGCCGGACGTGGCGATGGATATGGTGTTCATCAATCAGCATTCTCTGAAGATCTATCTTAAAGACGCCGGCGTCGTGACCCGCACCAACACGCGTGTTTCCGAGATCGTTGAAAACGGAGTTCGTGTCATCAATGAGCACGGCGAGCAAGAACTGATCGAGGCGGATGTCGTTGTTGCCGCTTTCGGCATGGCGCCAAACACCGAACTCACGAATGCACTCAAGCAGAAATACAACAAGAAGCTCGTCTGCGTCGGCGACTGCGTCGAGGTAGGCAAGAGCGGCAAAGCAATTCGCGGCGGCTTCTATGCCGGTATGCAGATCGACTAATCCACAAGGAGGAGATCAATTATGGCTATCATGAAAGGCTACGGTGTCATTGAACCCACAGTGAGTTGGGGCTGGATGGAAAAAGAGATCCCGGAACCCGGTCCGTTCGAGGCACTTTGTTCCCCTGTCGCAGTTCTGCCCTGTACTTCCGATGTACACAGCGCACATTTCCGAAACGCATGGCCGAACCGCATCCTGGGTCACGAAGGCGTAGGCCGCGTTGAAAAGGTCGGTGCGATGGTCACCGACATCAATGTCGGAGATATCGTTGCGATCCCCGCCGTCACCCCTATCTGGCGCGGCAGGCAAATCGCAGAGGGGCTGCATGAACACACCGGCGGATTTCTCGGGGGACGTTACCTCTCGTCCAAGCTGGACGGCACGTTTGGCGAATATTTCATCATTCCCGATGCTGACATGAATCTCGCGGTCGTTCCCAACGGCGTTTCCATTCAGGCCGCTGGCCTGGTCGGCGATATGGTCACCACTGGCTTTTCCGGAGTTGAGGGTGCAAATATCCAGTTTGGTGATACAGTCGTTGTGATCGGCATCGGCCCTGTCGGCCTTATGAGCGTTGCAGGCGCGGCGATCCGCGGCGCCGGGCGCCTGATCGCCGTTGGACACCGCGAGCTGACAAAGCAAATCGCAAAGAAATACGGTGCGACCGACGTCGTTGACTACAAAGACGGCGACATCGTTGCACAGATCATGGAACTCACCAATAACGAAAAAGTCGACAGAGTCATCATCGCCGGCGGAACGGAAAGCACGATCAACGATGCATACCGAATGGTGAAGTGCGGCGGCAACATCTCCAATATTGCAGGCTACGACTTCAGTAAGGAATTTCATCTTACCGTTGCGGATGCCGGCTGCCTCGTGAACCACGTCACACTTACCGGCAGACTCTGCGCAGGCGGGCGCTACCGTCTGGAGAATCTGATGGCACTCATCAAAAACGGCAGACTGGATCCCACCCTGCTCATTACGCACGAGCTGCACGGCTTCGATAAGATCGAAGACGGCTTCCGCATGATGGATGAGCTCAAGACTCCGGATACCATCAAGCCCATCGTTATTATCTAATCATTTCAATTCAATAAAAATAAAGGAGACTACAAAATGTTTGATTATCATGGCAGAGTAGCAGTGATTACCGGCGGTTCGTCCGGCCTTGGCGTTCTGTGCGCAAATGCGCTTGCAGCACGCGGATGCGATGTCGTACTCGCGGCGCGTCGCTTTGAGATCTTGGAGAAAAACGCGCAGGCGCTCCGCGAGCAGTACGGTGTCAAGGCAATTCCTGTCCGCTGCGACGTCACCAAGGAAGATCAGGTCATTGCTGCACGCGAGCTCGTGGAGAAAGAATTTGGCCGCTGCGACATCCTGATCAACTGCGCAGGCGAAGGCCACAACGACTGGGCAATTGACCTCGCGCTGGAAAAATGGCAAGCCACGATCGATGTCTGTGTCACCGGCCTGTTCCTCATGTGCAGAGAATTCGGCAAGCTGATGCGCGAGCACAACTACGGACGTATTGTCAATGTCGCCTCCATGCTTGGCATGATCGCGCTGGACAGCTCCTTCGGCCGCGGCATCTCAGAATACTCCGCATCTAAGGGCGCAGTTATCAATTTCACCCGACAGCTGGCCAACGAGTGGGCGCAATACGGCATCACGGTCAACACCCTCAGTCCCGGCTTCTTTGCTTCCGAACAGTCGCCTGTCGGTCAGGGCTGGTTTGTGGATTTCATCAACACCTGGTGCCCGATGAAGCGCAACGGCAGCGACCACGAACTGGATGCAGCCATCATCTTCATGACCTGTGAGGAAAACTCCTACATGACCGGCAACAATGTTGTCATCGACGGCGGCTGGACCTGCACCTGAGCTTCCTTTCTGCCGATAGCAACCATTTTCAGAACAGATCCTGCTGTGGAGGCTTCCACAGCAGGATCTGTTTTCATTTCGCTGCAAGCGCCTCTATACAGTCTCAACATGCAATTTCTCTGCGCAAAAACGCAAAAAGAGATTGAGGTTACACCGGTAACTCCGAATCGTCTTCGGGGTATACTTGCGAACCTCAATCTCAACCAGATACTCTTCGACAGCACTTTGCATCTTCATACCCATGTCCTCCTCAGTATGTCACAATAGAGGTGGCCATGTATGTCGCAGCTGACGCCGTGTTTTCCCGCAGGAAACGACGTTTGAAGCCGCAAGGCGCCATTTTATCCGTCAAATATGCTGTTTTGTGTCCGGAAACGCATGCGTTTCACAGGCAGCTTACTCTTCCCAGTTATGCCAGACGTTCTGGACGTCGTCATTGTCCTCGAACATGTCGAGCATCTTCTGGAGGTTTTTGATATCGCCCTCGTCGGTAAGCTTGATGGTGTTCTGCGGCACCATCTCTGCCTGCGCGCTCAGCAGCTCATAGCCGTCATTCGTGAGCGCCTCGGCCACCGAAGCCACATCATCGGGATCAGTGTAAACCGTGTAGACACCCTCGTCGGGCGCAAAGTCGGCTGCACCGGCTTCGAGCGCATCCTCCATGACCTTGTCTTCCTCGAGCTCCTGATCTTCATCATTGATGACAATGACGCCCTTTTTGTCAAACGACCACGACACGCAGCCGGTCGCGCCCATGTTTCCGCCGTACTTATCAAAGTAATGGCGCACCTCGGAGGCGGTGCGGTTGCGGTTGTCGGTCATCGTTTCGACGATGATGGCGACACCAGACGGGCCATAGCCTTCGTAGGTAATGGACTCGTAGTTATCCGTGTTACCGGAGCCGAGCGCCTTATCGATCGTACGCTTAATGTTGTCGTTCGGCATGTTGGCGGCCTTCGCCTTTGCAATGACAGCTGCGAGGCGGGAATTGTTATTGGGGTCGCCGCTGCCGCCCTCTTTGACGGCCACGATCATCTCGCGGGCGATCTTCGTGAACGCCTGCGCACGCTTGGCATCCTGCGCGCCTTTGGTTTTCTGTATGTTATGCCACTTGGAATGTCCGGACATAGTTACAACTCCTCTTGCTAAAATGCTTTGAACATTTTAACACAAACAGAGCCGCGTGGCAAGGAAAATCCGCATTTTTGCGCGAAAACTACGCCTCTGTTTTGGGAATCAGGAGATATTGCGGCAGTTCGGCCGGTACGTCGTCATCCAAGAGGCCGTTCGTCTCGCGGATGCAGCGCTCACTGGAGCAATAACGCTTCGAAAGCTGCCACAGATCCTCCCCGTTCCAGCGCACGATCGTCAGCGACGGCACGGCTGCATACGGGCAGACGCGTTCCTGCACCGTCACGCCGGTGACCTGCCGGAACGCAGACGGGCAAAACCGCACCAAGCCGACCGTGACCGCTGCGCGCAGCTGAAAACCGTCTGCCGTTGCTGTAACCGCCGGTGCTTCCGGAAGCGCATACAGCAGCTCTGCCCGCGTGCCGCCGGTCTCAAACTGCAGGTGCAACCGTTTCTCCAAGCAGGACACGTGCTGCTCGGCGTCCGTCACGAGCAAACGCACAAGCACATCGCAGCCATCGGACGCAGCGCCGCAGAGCTCAGCTCGCTGCGCGCGCACCGTCAGCGCGGCGGCATCGCACGCGATCACGCCCTCAGCAGCAAGATGCAGCGGCTCTGCCTGCTGCACCGTTCCGGCCGGGATCGTCTCCCATTCGAGCTGCAGCTGAGCGGTATTGCAATAGGCGTCCGTCACGCACTCAGCTGTAAGCTCACCAAAGCATACCGTCTGCGCGACCAGATGGTATTCCGTCTCCAGCGCCGCACCGTCGGCCGCGGTGCTCACGTTCAGATAGGCAGCTGTCAGGCTGACGCTTGCCTGCACCAGACAGGGCTCGGTATCCGCCGGACAGTCGAGCAGCTGCGAAAACGGTGTCTCAAACGTCTCAGCGACCGGACAGGACTGCCCCTGCTGCAAATAGCTGACCGACGTGCACACGCGCCCCTGCACAACTGCGCGCCCGTCGGCGATGTGCACCTCGTCGAGCAGCACGGCCTCCGCATGGCACAGCAAGCGGTCAGTTTCCGGCTGTCCGGCGGAAAAGCGGTGCATTTGCGTTGCGGTGAACGTCTGTTCCTCCACGGCCACCGGCACGTGCACGCACAACGGTTCTGAATGTGTGAATACGGCATCGCTGTCACTCTCGATCCGCTCCGTGAGCGCGAGCTCCGTCTCCCGGTAGGCGCGCAGGCACAGACTCAGCCGCGCCGTCACGCGCACTTTGCGGGAATTGACCGCGCGCGCATCCAGCGCAGCGAGCGTGCAGCGCAGCCACGGGCGCACATCCTCTGCGAGCGTCTCACCGCTCATATGCACCTTGACCGGCAGCTCCACGGGAAAGCTGCGCAGCGCGCCGTTTTCTTCGGTATAGACAACGTCTGCTGCAACGCAGCCCTCGATCTGTGCGCTCTTGTCCGAAAACGCGAGATTCCAAAGGCAGAACGTGCCCTCAGTGACCACGAGCGCACTGAGATCGCCGAGCGCGTCGGGCACGACGGCGTCCACACTGCACGTCTCCTCCCCGATGCGGTCAAAGATCCGCGTATACATTCTGTGCTCCTGCTTACCCAGTTGTAGTTCCATAAAGATGTGCTCCTTATCGTTTTTGTACATCCTTATGCCGGGCGAATGGCGCTTATGCCGCCGTCAGCACCGCAGCAGCCACACACCAGCCGCAATGAGCGCACCGCCGAGCGCAAACCACCAGAATCCCGCCGGCAGCACGAGCGCCAGAATGATGAGCACCCCGGTGACCATGCACGCAACGCCGATCCAGAAGCAGATCCCCCGCCGTCGAAACATAAAGCACCGCCCTCCGCTTGCAGGTTATCCCTACAGGATATGCGGAGGGCGGTACATTTGTGCGTTATTTTTTCTTTTCCCAATCACAGACCTGTGCCGAGAGCGCATACAGGCGCGCATAGCTCTCGTGGCGCTCGGGCGCGATCTCGCCCGCCTCCACGGCGGCGAGCACTGCACAGCCCGGCTCTTTCAGGTGCGCGCAGTCACGAAAGCGGCACTTGCCAATATATGGCTGGAATTCCCGGAATGCATACTGCAGATTCTCGCACGAGATGGGGTCGACCATATCTACCTCAAAGGACGCAAAGCCCGGCGTGTCGGCAACAAACGTGTCCTCGCCGAGAGCATAGAGCTCGACATGGCGCGTCGTATGCTTGCCGCGGCCGAGCCGCTCGCTGACGGCGCCGGTCGCAATGCCGAACGATGCATCGAGCGCATTGAGCAGGCTCGATTTGCCGACGCCGGAGTTGCCGGTGAAGGCACTGGTCTTCCCGCGCAGCGCATCGCGCAGCGCATCCAGGCCGAGGCCGGTCGCAGCGCTCGTGCGCAGAACGCGAAAGCCGATGGAGCGGTAAATGTCATAGAGATGCTCCGCCGGGTCAAGGTCGCACTTATTGAGGCAGACGACCGGCTCGCAGCCCGCGTTTTCCGCGATAGCGACCACGCGGTCGATCAGGAACGGATCGGTGATCGGATTGACATTCGCGCCGATCATGATGAGCTGGTCGATATTCGCCACCGCCGGACGGATGAACGCGTTGCGCCGCTGCGCCACCGCTTCAATGCGCCCCTTTCCGTGCGCGTCGAAGCTCAGCTGCACCCGGTCGCCGACCAGCGGGCTGCACCCGTCATACCGGAAGCGGCCGCGCGCCTTGCACTCCACGATCTGATCGCCGGCGGCCACATAGTAAAAGCCGCTGAGCGCCTTGATGATGACACCCTGCACCATAAGCAATGTGCTCCTTTGTCTGTTACGGTTTTTCCGGCCCGTCGGAGACCCAGATATAGACCTTGCTGTACTCCGTGAGCTTTGTGTTGGCCGGTGCGCTCTGCTTGAAGACCGTACCCTGCTTCGCGTCATTCGCCTCTCTGTACGTGCCGCCGTAGCAGAGGCCGCTGCTCTCGATGCGTGCGATCGCGGCTGACTCCGTGAGCGTAGACAGGTCGGGCACTGTGACCTCCCGCAGCGTCGGTCCGCCGCTGACGATGAGCTTCACGCTCGTACCGACAGCCGCCTTTTCGCCCGGCGCGGGCTCTGAGCGGATGACATACTTCGCCGTCACATCCTTGGACGCCTGAAACTCCGTCGTGACGGTAAAGCCGGCTTTTTCGAGCATTTCCGTCGCCGCCTCATAGTCCTCATTGACCACATACGGCACCTCCGCCATGACAACGCCGGTGCTGACGGTAAGCTGCACGCTGATGCCCTCCGGCACGCGCATACGGCTCTTTCCGGCTTCCGGGTTCTGGGCAATGATAACGCCGTCCGGCACCTCGGGGTCAACGGTATACACGACAGTAAAGCGATAGTCGGAATACTGCTTGTCGTTGACGACTGCCTCGTAGGATTTTCCGGTAAAGCCCGGCACGTCCACGCGCTCCGCCGTGCGGAACAGATCCTCGAGCCAGAAATTCCAAAGGAACACGAACAGCAAGACGGCAAACACACCGACCGAGAAAATGCCCGTGAAATAGCTCACGCGTTTGGCGCGTTTGCGCCGCCGCTGATATTCTTCTTCCGTGAGGTCATGCCCCACGCCGAAGAACGACTCTTTTTTCTCCGCGTTCTCCTTGCGCCGCTCGGCAAGCGGACGCTGCTGATTGAGGTGCTTTTTGCAGGCGTTGAGCGCTTTGAGCAATTCCCCCGCCGACTGATAGCGCTTGCGCAGGTCAGGCTCCATCGCCTTGAGCGTGATGCGCTCAAGCTCCTCAGGGATCGCGCTGTTCCACTCCCGCGGCGGCTTTGCGCTGCCGGCAATGTGCTTGAGCGCGATCTCCTCCGGGGTGTCGGCGTCATACGGCAGGTGGCCGGTCGTCATCTCATAGAGCACGACGCCGAGCGAATACAGGTCGCTGCGCGCGTCGGCATTGAGCCCCTTCGCCTGCTCGGGCGCAATATAGTGCACCGAGCCGATGGCCTGTCCGCTGCGCTCCTCGCGGATATTTTCCAGCGCGGCGATACCGAAATCCGCCACCTTGACCATGTCGTCATTCGTGATCATGATGTTCTGCGGCTTGATGTCGCGGTGAACAATGCCGTGCGCATGCGCGTGCTGGAGCGCTTTTGCGATCTGCGTGGCATAGCTCAGCGCCTCCTGCGCGCTGAACACGCCGCGCTCCGCGAGGCGCTGCTTGAGCGTCACGCCCTCGATGAGCTCCATGACGATATACTCCGTGTCGCCGCTGTGCCCCACGTCATACACCGAGACGATGTTCGGCTGCGAGAGCATGGCGACGGCGTGCGCCTCCGCCTGAAAGCGGTTTTTCAGCTCGGCATCCTCCGCCATTTCATCGCGCAGGATCTTAACGGCGACATAGCGGTGCAGCTTATGGCACATGGCCTTATAAACGACCGACATGCCGCCGCTGCCGATGACCTCCAGGATCTCGTAGCGGTCGTCCAGCATCTGGCCGATATAACGATTCATTGATTGTTCCATAGTGTTCCCCCGTTGCCGCGCTTAGCGGAAAAGAACCAGCGCGGTCACATTGTCGCGCGCACCGCGCGAGAGCGCCGCCGCGATCAGGCGGCAGCAGATCTGCTTTGCATCTCTGGAACTGCGGCAGAAATCATGCATCTGCACATCCGTGAGCGTGTTGGACAGTCCGTCCGTGCACAGCAGCAGCCGCGCGCCCAGCGGAAACGGCATGCTGCGGCAGTCAGGCTCAACCTTGGCCCCGACGCCGACAGCGCGCGTGATCACATTGCGGCGCGGGTGGCGATGTGCCTGCTCCGGCAGCACCTGCCCGCTCGCGATCAGCTCCTGCACGAGCGAGTGATCCGTCGTGATCTGCTGCATACGGCGCAGGCCGACCAGATACGCGCGGCTGTCTCCGACGTGCAGCACCGTGAGCCGTCCGTGCCGCACGCAGGCGGCGACGATCGTCGTGCCCATGCCGCGCAGCTCTGGATCTGCACAGGCGCGGCCGTAGACCGCCTGATTGGCAGCGTCGCAGGCTGCGCGCATCGCAGGCTCGACCGCGCTGCCCGCCATCATCTCCCGGCGAAACTGCGCCAGAAAGGTCGACGCGGCGAGCTCGCTCGCAAGTTTCCCTCCGGCGGCGCCGCCCATGCCGTCGCAGACGACGCCGACAACGCAGCCCTTGCGCCGGATGCGTGCACCGGCAGCACGGTCCTGATTCTCCTTGCGGACAGCACCTCTGTCCGACTTTGCAAAGCATTGCATGGGCTCTCCCCTTTCAGGCGCGGTGATCCGCGACCTTCTTGCGCAGCTGGCCGCAGGACGCGTCCACGTCGCTGCCGAGCTTGCGGCGCACGGTCACGTTCACGCCGGCCTGCTCCAAAATGCGTATGAATGCCTTGAGGTGCTCCGGCGTGGACGGCCGGAACGCACGCTCCTCCACATGGTTGAGCGGAATGAGGTTCACATGCGCACAGACGCGCCGCGCGTGCTTTGCCAGCAGCCGCGCGTGCTCGGGCGTGTCGTTCACGCCGTCGATCATCGCGTATTCGAAGGAAATGCGCCGTCCGGTCGCCTGATAATATCTGGCGCAGGCGTCGATGAGCGCCTGAACGCCGCGGCCGCGGTTGGCCGGCATGATCTTTGAGCGGGTCTCGTCATCCGGAGCGTGAAGCGAGACCGAGAGCGTGAGCTGCAGGTCGCGCGCCGCCAGATCGTCGAAGCGCTCGATGAGCCCGCACGTGGACAGCGAGATGTGCCGCATACCGATATTCTCTCCATCGGGGTGGTTCACCAATTCGAGAAAGCGCATCACGTTATCGAAGTTATCAAGCGGTTCGCCGATGCCCATGAGGACGATATTCGAGATCTTGCATCCAGATTCTCGCTCGGAGTAAAGCACCTCGTCAAGCATCTCCGAGGGCTCAAGGCTGCGGATCAGGCCGCCGATCGTGGACGCGCAGAACGCGCACCCCTGCCGGCAGCCGACCTGCGAGGAAATGCAGATGGTGTTGCCGTGCTTATAGTGCATGACGACCGTCTCGACGGCGTTGCCGTCATCGAGCTGCCAGAGGTACTTGATCGTGCCGTCTATTGCGGAGACCTGCTTGCGCAGCATCTCAAGCCTGGAGATGTAAAACTGCTCCGCGAGCGCTGCGCGCAGATCCTTGGACAGGTTCGTCATCTCGTCAAACGACGACGCACCGCGCGCAAGCCACTGGAAGATCTGCTTGGCACGGTATTTCGGCTGCCCCATCTCGGCGAGCGCCGCCGCGATCTCTTCGGGGAGCATAGCTTTGATGTCTCTCATTCGTGTCTCCTCAGCTTACAGACAAAAAATCCGTCCGTTTCATGTTCCTGCGGCCAGAAAGTAAACATTCCACCCGCCGTATCCGCCGCCGGGAGCGGCAGCGAAAACGCCTCCGGTGCAAACTCCGGATGCGTGCGCAGAAAATCCCGCACCACATCCTCATTCTCGCGTGCAAGCACCGTGCACGTAGAATACACCAGCACACCGCCGGGACGCACGCACGGTGCAAGGCCCTCGAGAATGTCGCGCTGGATGGCCGGCAGCTGCGAGAGCGCCGCCGGGTCTTTGAAGCGGATCTCCGGTTTCTTACGGATAACGCCCAGTCCCGAGCACGGCACGTCCGCCAGCACGATGTCCATCGTGCCGACCAGATCGGCATCCGGACGGCGGGCATCCATCGTGCGCGTCGAGATGCACGACAGTCCCAGCCGATCGGCACTGGCGCGGATACGCTTCCATTTATTTTCGTGTATATCGCAGGAAATCATACATCCCTGATCGCGCATCTGCACCGCGGCGGCAAAGCTTTTACCCCCGGGTGCGGCGCAGGCATCGAGCACGCGCATCCCCGGACGGGCACCGGCGGCAAGCACTGCGCAGTGCGCGGCCGCGTCCTGCACATAAAACCAGCCGTCGGCAAAGGCGCGCGCAGCCGCAAGGTTTCCGCCGCGGCAGAGCAATGCGTCCGGCAGCCACGGGTGCGGCTGCGTCTCGATGCCGTCGGTGCGCAGAGCCGTGGCCAAGGCATCCGGTGTTGTTTTCAGGGTGTTCACCTGCAGACAGGCAGGCGCGTCGGCGTTGTTGGCCAAAAGCGCGCGCTCGGCAAAGTCATAGCCGTGCGCGTCGATAAGCATCTGCGCCAGCCACTGCGGATGACTGCTGCGCACAGCGAGATAGGACGCCGTACCTGCCCCCGGGATCTCCGGCAGCGCGTCACGGTGCTCCGCCACGCGGCGCAAGACCGCATTGACCAGTCCTGCTGCGCGCGCACAGCCGCCCTTACGGCAGAGCGCGACTGCCTCGTTCACCGCCGCGCGCGGCGGCACTTTATCCAGCAGTACGATCTGATACGCCGACAGCCGCAGAAGGTCGAGCACCTTCGGCTCAAGCTTTTGCAGCGGCGTCGTGCAGTATGCCGCAAGGTAATGATCCAGCAGCGCCAGATTTTGCAGCGTCCCGTAGCAGATGCGCGCTGCGAGCGCAGCGTCACGCGGCGCAAGCTGTGCATTTTGCAGCACGATGTTGAGCGCAGCATCCGACCATGCGCCGTTTTTGCGCCAGCGCTGCAGCGCGGACCATGCCGCTTCCCGTGCAGTCATAGCCATGCTCAGCCCTCAACGGGCAGCGTGTGCCCAAGCAGGTAGTCGGCTGCAGACATACGCTTTTTGCCCGGCGCCTGCAGCTGCGTGATGCGCACCGTCTGCCCATCGGCGCAGGCGACGGTGACACCGTCCTTACCGGCTGCCACGATCGTTCCGGGGGCTTTGTGTGTCGTGCGGTCAGAATAATCGGCGGCGTGGATCTTAAACGTCTGCCCGCCAAGCTCCGCCGTAGCGACCGGCCACGGCTCGAGGCCGCAGATGTGCTTGATGATCGCGCGCGGGCTCTGATCCCAGTCAATGGGCGAATCGTCGCGCGTAAGCGGGCGGGTATACGTCGCCGCGCTGTGATCCTGCGGCGTGCGCGGGGCAACGCCAGCGTCAACATCCCGCAGCGTGCGCACGAGCAGATCCGCACCCATGACGGCCAGCCGGTCAAAGAGTTCACCGGCGGTCTCGAATTCACCGACCGGCGTCTGCTCGGTGTAGATCACATCACCGGTGTCCATCTCGCGGTCGAGGTACATCGTCGACACGCCGGTCACCGCATCGCCGTTGAGCACCGCCCACTGGATGGGCGCTGCCCCGCGATACTTCGGCAGCAGCGAGCCATGCACATTGATCGCGCCGAGGGGCGCAGCGGCAAGCAGCTCGTCCGGCAGGATGCGGCCGTATGCCACGACGACAAGAATGTCCGGCTGCAGGCTTTGCAGCGCTGCCAATGCCGTGCCGTCACGCATCTTTTCCGGCTGAAAGACCGGCAGGCCGTTTGCCAGCGCGATCTCCTTGGCCGGGCTCGGCTGGAGCTTCATGCCGCGGTTTTTGGGCTTGTCCGGCTGTGTGAACACACCGACCACGTCAAAATGGGCATCCAGCAGACGCTGCAGGGACACAGCCGCAAAATCTGGCGTGCCCATGAATACGATGCGCATGCGCCTCACCTCTTCGTCTGCTGCTCCAGCTCCTCGGGAGCGAGCATCCGCGTGGCCTTGTCGATGAACAGAATACCGTCAAGGTGATCGAGCTCATGGCAGAATGCACGCGCCGTCAGACCGTGCCCCTCGACCTCAAACCATTCGCCGTGGCGATCCTGTGCGCGCACCTTCACATAGTCCGGGCGCGCAACGATGCCGTACTCATCCGGCACGCTCAGGCAGCCCTCAGCACCGACCTGCTCGCCGGCCGTTTCGACGATGACGGGGTTGATGAGCTCGATCATATACTCGTCCTTTTCATCAGGGACGTTCGTTTCCAGCACAATGACGGCGCGGCGCAGCACGCCGACCTGCGGCGCGGCGAGGCCGACGCCGTTGGACTCCGCCAACGTCTGGCGCATATCGTCGAGCAGCGTGTGCAGACGGGGATTGAAATCCTTGACCTCGTGGCAGTGCTTGCGCAGCTGGGGGTCGCCGTTTTTCAGGATCATTCTTGTAGCCATTGTATACCTCTCCTTAGTCCAGCGGGTTGTCATCGGCAAAGACGGTGACATCGCGGAATGATTTTTCAGTGTTGCAGTACATGACGATATTCGCCGCCGCACGGCGCACCTCCCTGCTCTGGCTGCAGTAGAGCGTGACGCGGTAACGGTAGCGGTTATTCATACGCACGACCGGCAGCGGCGCCGGTCCGAGCACCTCCGCGCGCTCACCGACGGTCTGCCGGAAGTAATCGCGGATATAGGCGCAGCAGCGCACGACTGCATTCTCCTGCGCGCCGGAGACCGTGACGGCCAGCACCTCGCTGAACGGCGGCGTGCCGTTGAGCTGCCGCAGCGCGATCTCCGAGCGGTAAAACGCATCGTAATCCTGCCGTGCGGCCTGACGGATGGTCTCGTTTGCGGGTGTGAATGTCTGGATCACGGCGCGGCCGGGCACATCACCGCGTCCGCTGCGGCCGACGACCTGCGTGATGAGCGAAAATGTGCGCTCATTGGCGCGGTAGTCGCCGACATACAGGCTCTGGTCGGCATTGAGCACGCCGACGAGCGTGACATTTTCGAAATTCAGCCCCTTCGTGATCATCTGCGTGCCGATCATGATGGGGATGCGTTCTCGCACGAACCGCTGCAGCAGCGCCTCGTGCGTGCCGGCCATGGCGATGGCGTCGGCATCCATGCGCAGCGTTTCCACGCCGGGAAAAAGAGCGTGCACGTCTGCCTCGATGCGCTCCGTCCCGTCGCCGAGAAAGCGCAGCTCCCCGCCGCAGACCGGGCACCGGTCGTCGACGCGCTGCCGGTAACCGCAGTGGTGGCAGACGAGCATCTGATTGCCCTGATGGTACGTCAGACTGACGCTGCAGTTCGGACACGAATACGTCGCGCCGCATTCAGCACAGGTGACGAGCTTACTCGCACCGCGCCGGTTGAGAAACAGAATGCTCTGTTCACCGCGGCGGAGGTTTTCCTCCAACTCGGCATAGAGCACGGAGCTGATTGAGCCGGAATTCCCGTTTCGCAGCTCCTGCTTCATGTCGGCAATGATGACATCAGGCAGCTTGCGCGCGTTGAAGCGATCCGGCAGCGTGAAATAGTGATAGCGGCCGGTCTCGGCGTAATAGCGGCTGACAACGTCCGGCGTCGCCGAGCCGAGCAGCAGCAGCGCGCGATGCTGCGCACAGCGAAATTTTGCCACGTCGCGCGCGTGGTAGCGTGGCGTGCTCTCGGATTTGTAGGTGTCCTCCTGCTCCTCGTCGATAATGAGCAGGCCGAGGTCCTCCATGGGCGCAAAGACGGCGCTGCGCGTGCCGACGACGACGCGCGCAAGACCGGCGCGAATGCGCTTCCACTCATCGTAACGCTCCGAGAGCGGAAGTCCGCTGTGTAAAACGGCCACCGCATCGCCGAAGTACGCAGAAAACGCCTCTATCATCTGCGGCGTCAGCGAGATCTCGGGCACGAGCAGGATCGCCCCCTGCCCTGCCGCGAGCGCCTGCTCGATCAGGTGCAGGTACACGAGTGTCTTGCCGCTTCCGGTCACGCCGAACAGCAGCGCTGCCTGTGCATCCGGCGAGCGCAGCAGCGCCTGCAGACCGGAAAACACCTCTGCCTGTGCCGCCGTGAGCGCAGGGATGGGCTTAGGCTGCCCGGTATAATGCGTCGGGCGGCGGAAATAGGGCTCAGTATCGATGTGAACGAGCTTCTGCCGCACAAGCGTCTTCATAGACGACTTCGGCGCGCCGGTAAACTGACACACCTCGTCGGCCGAGGCGCGGCCGATCGTGCACAGCAGCTCCAAGATCGCAACCTGATGCGGCGCGCGTCTGCGGCGGCGGATCTCCTCCTGCGCCTCTTCCAGCGGGACGGCAAGGCTGGCATACTCCAGCTGCTTATCGCGCATGACGCGCTTTTCCGCCCCCTCGACGGTCAGGAGCTTTTGCTCCACGAGCCAGTGCAGCGCACTCGCCGGATCATTGTCGCCAAACGCCGTCTGCAATGTCTCCAGCGGGCAGCGCCCGCCGTGCGCGAGCACAGTCTCCAGCGCCAGCCGCCGCTGCTTGGAGCGGCCGCAAAGCGTAAGTGCCGCATCGGCATCCAGCTCCGGCGCAGCGCAGTAGACCGTGCTGACCCGATACCAGACACCGGCCGGCAGGATCGCGTGCAGTGCATCGTAGATGGTGCAGAAAAAGCGGTCATGCATCCAGATGGCGAGCCGGATCAGCTCCGGTGAGAGAATGGGCTCAGGGTCAAGCTGACGCGTGATGGGCTTGAGCTTCGGATCGTCCTGTGTCTGATCGAGCGCGAGCACCATGCCCTCGCACGGGCGGTTGCCGCGCGAAAACGGCACCATGACGCGGCAGCCGGGGCGGAGCGTATCCGTCAGCGGCTGCGGGATCTTATACGTATACGGTCGGTCAAACGCAAACGTTGCAGCCAAAACGGCGACCTTTGCGACCGGGATCTGCAGCATCTGCGCGCCTCCTCTCCGAAAAAATCAGGCGGGTAGTGCCCGCCTGAAGGATTATTCCTTGTGCACGACCTGAAGGCGGCCGTCATACACCTCGTCGATCGCCATGGACACCGGCTTGGTATCCAGCGGCTCGCCGGCGGCCTGTGCGGCGGCGGCAATGTTGCGCGCGCGGCGCGCGACCAGGTTCACCAGAAGATAGCGGCTGCCGGCCTTTTCGGCCAGAACGCTCATGGGGGGATACAGCATCATTTTTCAAGCACCTCTGTAAAATAGTTTTTTCGATCGGGATAGCGGCAGCACTCTGCCGTGATGATGGCGTCGAGCTCCTTGGCTGCAACGTCGGGATCGTCGTTGATAACAACGTAATCATAAGTATACGCCAGCGCGCATTCACGCCGCGCCTGTGCCAGCCGCTCGCAGATCTTCTGCTCATCGTCCGTATGGCGGCCGCGCAGGCGGCGCTCAAGCTCCGCAAAGGACGGCGGCATCATAAAAACGCGGATCGCGTCCGGCCGCTTCTCGCTGATCTGGTGCACACCCTGCACGTCGATATCCAGCAGGACATGCACACCCTCAGCGCAGCGCCGCTCGACATAGCTCTTCGGCGTACCGTAGCAATTGCCGACATATTCGGCATGCTCAAGCAGCTCATCCGACGCGACCATAGCGTCAAACGTCGTGCGTGTAACGAAGAAGTAGTCCGCTCCGTCGACCTCGCCGGGGCGCGGGGCGCGCGTCGTGGCAGAGACGGAAAAGCACACGTCATCGCGCAGGCGCATCAGGCGCGAGATGACCGTGCTCTTTCCGGTGCCCGAGGGGCCGGAGATCAGGATCAGCTTCCCTGTCTGGTGGTTCATATCATATCTCCTCCGGTTTCCGTATCTGTGGCCTCAACACGGGCCTGCACCGCATCCGGCGGCAGCGCCGAGAGCACGGCGTGGCCGGTATCCATGATGAGGACAGCCTGCGTTTTTCGGCCGTAGGTCGCATCGATGAGCATGCCGATCTCCCGGCTGTCCTGCACGATGCGCTTGATGGGGGCGGAATCCGGACTGACGACAGCCAGCAGCCGCTCCGAGGAAACATAGTTTCCGTATCCGATGTTGATGAGTTTCAAGTCGCCGCTCCTTACTCGATGTTCTGGATCTGCTCACGGATCTTCTCGATCTCAGACTTGAGGTCCACGACCACCTTTGCGATGTCCGCATTCTGGCACTTGGAGCCGATGGTATTCGCCTCGCGGTTGAACTCCTGAATCAGGAAGTCCGCCTTGCGGCCGACCGGGGAACCACTCTCAAGCATCTGGCGCAGCTGCGCAATGTGGCTGCGCAGGCGCACCGTCTCCTCGTCAACGGCGACATGGTCGGCAAAAATGGCTGCCTCGGCAATAATGCGTGCCTCGTCGATATCGGTCGCGGCGAGCACCGTCTCGAGCTTCTGGCGCAGGCGCGCCTCATAGGCGGCTGCCGTCTCGGGAGCGGCCATTTCTACGCGCGTCACCAGCGACTCGATGCGCGCGAGCTTTTCGGCCACGTCCGCACGGAGCTTTTCGCCCTCGCGCTCGCGCATCTGGTCATAATCCGTCAGTGCCTGCTGCGTCAGCTCGATCAGGCCGGAACGGATCTTATCCTGATCCGCCTCCGCCTTTTCCACGGACAGGATGTCCGGAAAACGCATGAGCGACATGAGCGACATGTCGTTTTTCAGATCATAGCGCACGGCGAGCGCGTTGAGCGTGTCAATATAAGCGCGCAGCAGCGGCTCGTTCACACGCAGGACGGTGTCCTCCGCCTGCGAGGAGTCGATCGTGACGAACACGTCCAGCTTGCCGCGGCTGACATGCTGCTGGATGGTGGATTTGACCGCGTCCTCGGCGAAGAGGAAGTTGCGCGGCATGCGCACGGCAATATCCAAGTAGCGGTTGTTGACGCTCTTGAGCTCGACCGTAACGCTCAGTCCCTCGACGGTGCCCTTCGCGCCGCCATAGCCGGTCATACTTCTAATCATTTGCTCTTACCCTTCTTATCTCAAGTCTCCAGGACCTGAATGATCTCAAATGTAATGGGGCTCGCTTTCTTGCGACGCTGGTACACGACATTGCACGCCACGCCAAGCGCGAAAAACGCAAAACCGATCAGCACGCAGCCGCCCTCACCCCAGCCGAGCGCGCTGCCGATGGCATAACCCAGAAACAGGAGCACAAACGGCACCAGATACAGCAGCGCAGCCGCACCGAGCACATCCGACGTCTTGCTCTCAATGACGACCTTCTGACCCGGCAGCGCCGAGACCTTATTGAGCGCCTCGGCCCGGATACGGCTCTGGAACACGCACGCCTCACACGACTCACACGTGCCGCCGCAGGCCGTGCCGCGCTCCACCTCCACCTCCGCCACATGGCGGCTGATCAATTTGGTCACCACAGCATTCTGCGTCATCGTATCATCCTCCTGTAAAACGCACATTCACGACATATTCTCCGACCGCACCGGCGTTGGAGAAGCCGTCCACATAGATCTTCGCCGGAACGGCGACCGTGCCGCTCGTGGCCTTATAATTGGTCAGATCCACGACCACGCGCACGTTCTCCGCCGTGATCTGCGAGATCACATCCTCCGGCGCGCGCACAGTCACAGCCAGCGACGTCGTCATGATCTCAACACTGCGGGTCGTGCCGGTCGTCGTGATATTCGTCGCCGTGATCTTCTCCGTCGCCAGGCCTCGGACAGAGACGCGCACCGTCGCCTCCGTAACGCCGCTGAGGTTGCGCAGGTCATTTTCCAGCGGGATCGTGACCGTCTTCTCATACGACGTAGCAAAGCCGGACAGATCGATCGTCGCAACGACAATCTGGTTGAGCTTGCTGAGCACATCCGTGTCACCGGCGACCTGAATGCTCTTCGGCTCGATATCGACAACGCAGTTTTCCTCCGTCGCTCCGGCGCCGCCCACAAGTGAGACCTTGAGCGGCAGCTCCTTATTCATCAGCACCGGCATCGACACGCTGACCGTGTCATAGTTGCCGGAGATCTCCTTGGGCTTGAGCTTATTGCCGTCCTTATCGAGCAGGACATAGGGGCAGTTGGTCGGTGCAATGGACTTATCCAGATCCGTGCGCGTGACATACACACAGATGCTGTCGACCTCGTCGAGCTCCTCCTGCGGGCCGTAGAGCGTGATGGACGACGGCTCCACCTTGATGGGCTCAGCTGTGTAACCCTCCTTGACGCTGCCGGTAAAGACACCCTTGACCTCCAGCGTCTTGTTGGCCTCCTGCACGACGGAAAAACTGATGGTCTCTGGCGACTTGCTCAAAACCGTGATGCTGCTCTTGTCGACATTGGTCGGATACTGCAGCGAATAGCTCACCTGCATCTCGCGCGCCTGCGAAATGCCGGACACGTCAATGACCGCAGACAGATCCGCAGAGCTGAGATTTCCGAGCACACGCCGCGTGCCCTTGAGACGCACGGTCACGCTGTCGGCGTCGGCATCCGTCACGATCAGGCCGCGCGCGGCGCGCAGATCATCCGCGCCCTGATACACGACCTTGACATTGGAAAACGTCTTTTCGATCGTCGTCTCCTCCGTGGACATGATATACATCCACAGCAGGAACGAGCCCAGCAGCGAAATGATGATCCAAAACGCCTTACTGCTGATGATTTTGTTGATTGTCGTCTTTTTTGTCATAGCGGTTCTCCCGGCGAAGCGGATTGAGTTTCTTCACGAAATCGACAAAAACGTCCCAGCGCCTGCGCTGCTGCTCCTCCTCGGGCAGAAGCTCACTGCGCAGGATCGCCTCAAAGGTCTCTGCGGAGAGGCGGCGCTTGAGCATGCCGTCCACAGCGATGGAGATGCCCCCGGTCTCCTCGGAGACGATCACGACCACAGCGTCCGAATGCTCGCTCATGCCGATGCCCGCACGGTGGCGCGTACCGAGATCAGGGCTGAGATTCGTGTTGCTCGTCAGCGGCAGGACACAGCCGGCCGCCGCAATGCGGCCGTCGCGGATCACGACTGCGCCGTCATGCAGCGGCGCTTTGGGATAGAAAATATTCTTGAGCAGCTCCGCCGTCACATCGGAATTGACGGTCGTGCCGCTGCGCATCTGCTCGTCGAGCGTTACACCGCGCTCAAAAACGATGAGTGCGCCGGTCTTGGTCGATGACAGCTGCGTGCACGCGGCAATCGTCTGCGAGATAACGTTATCCATACCCAGCGTTTCAAGCGGCTTTGACCCAAAGCTCGGGAACGTTTTGCTGCCCATGCGCTCGAGCAGGCGGCGCAGCTCCGGCTGAAAAATGATCACGAGCGCGATGAGTCCGAGCTCGACCGTCTTTTGCAGAAGGCGGTTGAACATCGTCAGCTTCAGCACGCCCGAGAGCCAAAGCGCAATCAGGATCAGCAGAATACCGCGCGCAAGGCGGAACGAATTCGTCTTGCGGATGAGCATGATGATATTGTAAATCAGATAAGCGACGATCAGAATATCCACGATGTCCGAAAACCGCATCGTCGACACCAGAATCGTCAGCTTCGCCCAGAAGGCTGCAAGTTGTGCCATAAGCATTCCCTCGGCTGTTGGTTTCTGTTTTGCGGGCGCAAAACACCAGTCTTATGAATTATAATATTATACCCTACAAACCCGTGAATTTCAATACAAAAATCCGCTTTTGCCTGTACGCAGGATGTCATGAAACGCGCGTGCTGTGTGCGCAATGTCCGCGTCCGTCGTAAACGGCGACAGGCTCAGGCGCACCGTGCCGGTCTCGAGCGTACCCGCCGTGCGGTGCGCGACCGGCGCACAGTGCAGCCCCGCGCGCACGGCAATGCCGCTTTGCGCAAGCGCCTGTGCCAGCGTCTCGCAGTCCATATCGCGGCAGCGAACGGACAGCACCGCCGTCTGGCAGGACGCATCCGGTGATGCAAACACTTCCAGCCGTGTCTCCCTGCTTAGGCGCTCGCTCAGATTCTGCGAAAGTCTTCGCTCCCGCCGGGCGATATTGTCCACGCCCTGCGCGGACACATAGCGGATGCCCGCCAGCAGCCCTGCAATGCCGGGGACGTTGTGCGTGCCCGCCTCAAGCCGGTCGGGCAGCTGCTCCGGCATGGTCTGGAGCATACTTTGTGAACCCGTGCCGCCGTACAACAGCGGCTCCGGCTGCGCGAAGCACAGCAAAACACCCGTCCCCTGCGGACCGAGCAGCCCCTTATGCCCCGGCATGGCAACAAAGGCCGCGCCGAGCGCGGCCGCATCCAGCGCGACGCAGCCGGCCGCCTGCGATGCGTCCACGATCAGCGGGACGCGTGCCGCTGCGCAGAGCTCCGCGATCTCTTGCACCGGCAGCAGATAGCCGAATACGTTTGACACCATCGTGCACACGGCCGCCCTCGCTCCCGGCAGCGCGCGCCGGAAAGCATCGACCGCCGCCGCAGGATCGAACAGCGGGCTCGCCGCAACGCGCACCTGCGCGCCCAGAGCATACAGCGGGCGCGTAACGGAGTTGTGCTCATAACCGGAGATCACGACCGGATCGCCGGGCGAAACGAGCGAGTGAATGGCAATGTCGAGCGCGTGCGTCGCGTTCATGGTAAACACAACGCGCTCCGGCTCCGGGACGTGAAAGAGCGCCGCGGCCGCCGCCCGACAGGCAAAGACCGTGTCGGCCGCGCGCATGGCAGCGCTGTGTCCGCCGCGGCCGGGGCTCGCCATCGTGCGTATGGCCATCGACGCTGCGCGTGCCACCGACGGCGGCTTGAGCAGGCTCGTGGCCGCCGAGTCCAGATAGATCATACCGTCACCTCCTGGTAAGTACCGTCTTCCAGCAGGCGATAGATTTTTCCCCGCTGGATCGCTGCGCGGTCCAGGAGCAGCAGAGCGCGTTCCAGTTGGGTTTCCTTCAGTTTGACGCAATACGTGCATCCGGTTTTGGATACGCTTAGCGGCGCTTTACGCACGACGGCAGTGATGCCCGCGCGCTCAAGCACCCGTGACGACCGCTGTGCATAGGTCAGCGACCGGCACAGGATCAGACAATAGCGCTGCATCATGAGCTCCCTCCCACATGGTGATGCACCATTCTATGCGGGAGCGGCGCCGGCGTTTACGCCTGTTTCTCGATCAGCACGACCGCATGCGCCGCAATACCCTCGCGCGCGCCGGTAAAGCCGAGTCCCTCCTCGGTCGTCGCCTTGATACTGATGCGATCAACGTCCACATCCATGCATTGCGCCAGATTGCGGCGCATCTGCGCAATGTGCGGCGCGAGCTTCGGTGCCTGTGCGAGCACCGTGCAGTCTAGGTTGCCAACCGTATACCCTTCGGCGTGCAGGCGCGCCACCACCTCGCGCAGCAGCGCCAGACTATCCGCCCCGGCAAATGCGGGATCCTTGTCCGGGAAAAGCCGACCGATATCGCCCATGGCGGCCGCGCCGAGCAGCGCGTCCATGACGGCATGAGTGAGCACGTCGGCATCCGAATGACCGAGCAGGCCGGTCTCGTGCGGGATATCGACGCCACCGAGGATAAGCCTGCGGCCGCGGACGAGGCGATGCACGTCATATCCGTGTCCAATGCGCATCATGCCTTGCCGCGCCTCCTCAGGATGAGCTCGGCAAGCTCAATGTCGATCGGCGTCGTGATCTTGATGTTCTCCTCCGAGCCCTGCGTCACGACGGGCTTCACGCGCAGCTGCTCGACCGCCGAGCAGTCGTCCGTGATGGCCAGATGCTTGCGCATGGCGTTGGTAAGCGCAGCCTTGATGAGATCCGCCTGAAACACCTGCGGCGTCTGAATGGCGGAGAGCGTCGAGCGGGCGGGCGTGCCGGTAATGATGCCGTCGGACGTTACCTTGACCGTGTCGCGCACCGGGATGCCGGGCGCGGCTGCGCGGCTCTTTTGCGCCGCGCTGATCGTATCGGTGATGATCACATCCGTCACGAGCGGGCGGGCGGCATCATGGACGCCGATGAGCGTAGCACGGTTGCTCGCAGCCAGCACACCGGCCAGCGAAGACTCTGCGCGCGTCATACCGCCGACGACGACCTTCGTCATCTTCGTGAGGGCATACTGGTCGCGCAGCGCAGCGATCTCCTCGAGGCGCGACGTGCGCGTGACAACGATCAGCTCGTCGACCGCGGCGCAGTTTTGCATGGCCTGCAGCGAGCGCACGAGCACCGGTATGCCGCCGACCTCCATCATCAGTTTGTCGCGCCCCATACGTTTGGACGAGCCTGCCGCCAGTACGACCATCGTGCAAAACGGCTTGCCGCCGAGCTTTGCCCTGATCTTCCCGTAAAGTGCCATAGGATCGCTCCTTTCTTTCCGTTGCTGTTATGTACATACACAGTTGTTATGGTTTTATTATAATCAGAAACACGCCCCGGCGCAAGGTGCGGGCAGCAAAAAAGCATCCCTGCACGCGTGTGCAGGGATGCTTTCAAAACCAATTACTCGTCGACATCGTCGAAGTCGATCTCGGGGATGTTGCCGGTGGCCTCACCGGTAGCAGAGATCTCGTAGACGAGGGCGTCCGCCTCGGGAGCCATCGGCTTCTTGGCCGGGCGCTCACGCACCGGAGCCGGCTCGGGAGCGGTCAGCGCGCGGATGGACAGGGAGATCTTGTGCTTCTCCTCGTCGATCGCGGTGATCTTCGCATCGACAATGTCGCCGACGGTCAGCACCTCATCGGGCTTGCCGATGCGGCGGTTGGCGATCTGGGAGATGTGGATCAGGCCGTCAACGCCGGGCAGCACCTCGGCAAACGCGCCGAAGGGCATGAGCTTGACGATGGTGACTTTCGCCACGTCGCCGACCTGGAAGGTGGACGTGAACTTGGTCCAGGGGTTGCCGTTGGGATCCTTGTAGCCGAGGGAGATCTTGTGGTTCTCCGCGTCGAAGCTGATAACGTAGACATCAACCTCGTCGCCGACGGACAGCACGTCGGACGGCTGCTTGATGCGGCTCCAGCTCAGCTCGGAGACGTGCACCATGCCGTCAATGCCGCCGATGTCAACAAACGCACCGTAGGACGTCAGGGACTTGACAACACCGTGATAGTGCTTGCCGACCTCGATCTCGCTCCAGATCTTCTCGGCGCGCTCGCGGCGCTCCTTCTGGGCGACAGCGCGGATGGAGCCGACAACGCGCTTACGGCCGCGATTGACCTCGGTGATCTTCAGGCGCACGGTCTGGCCGACGAGCTCGGACATGGCCGCGTCCTTCGGCAGGCCGGACTGGGAAGCGGGCACGAACACGCGGATGCCCCTGACGGACACAACGATGCCGCCCTTGTTGTCCTCGGTGACCTTGCCCTCAACGATCTCGCCGCTCTCCTGCGCCTCTTCAATGGCGGCCCAGTTCTTCACGGCGTCCAGACGCTTCTTGGAGAGCATCGCAGTGCCTTCGACATCGTTGACGCGCACAACGCTCGCCTCAATGCTGTCGCCGACGTGCAGGACATCTTCAACCTTGATGCCGTCGTCGGTGAACTCGCTGGTCGGGATGAAGCCGGAATACTTGGTGCCGATATCGACACTGATCTCGGTGGCGGAAATGGCCACGACCGTACCGGTTACCTTTTCTCCATTATATATAGGCTTGAGAGATGCCTCCAGCATTTCATCAAAATTTTCAGTCTCCATGGGATTTTCTTGAGTCAGGATCTCGTCGCTCATCTTTTGTTTTACCTCCTTAATGATCCATGCAGGCACGGAGGCCCCGGCTGTCAAGCCGACCGTATCCGCATGTACGAACGCGCTTGTATCAAGCTGCGCTGCGTTTTCAATAAATTGCACGTTTGCACACGCACTGCAGCAGATCTCGTAGAGATGGCGGCTGTTTGCACTGTGGCTGCCGCCGACAACGACCATTGCATCGCAGTTGCGGGCCATCTGTGCGGCCTCTGTCTGACGTGTAAACGTAGCACCACATATTGTATCAAACAATTTGGCGTTTGTACACTCTTTTTTTATAATTTTCTGACATTCCAGCAGTTTTTCTTGCGTTTGGGTCGTCTGGATGACAACAGTCAGCGGTTTTGCACAGTCGATGGTGCCGTCAGCGATACGTGCGGCGAGCTGTGAGGCGTCATTGACCACAATTGGGGATGTGCACCAGCCGCAGATCGCACGCACCTCCGGGTGGTCGGCGGCTCCGATGATGACCGGCTGCCGCCCCTCAGCGGAGGCCTCCGCCACGATCTCGTGGATGCGCTTGACCTTCGGGCAGGTCGCGTCATACACCGTCGCGCCCGTGCTCTGCACGGCCTCAAACTCCGCACGGCTGACGCCGTGGGATCGGATGATGACCGACGCGCCCTGCGGGATCTGCTCCGGTCCGTCCGCGACTGTGAGCCCCTCGGAGCGCAGGTGCTGCACAACGTCGTCGTTATGGATCAGCTCACCGAGGCTGTAGCAGTTTGCCTCGGCCGCGAGCATCTCCTCGGCCATTTTGACCGAGCGGCTGACGCCGAAGCAAAAACCGGCGGACTTGGCGACGAGCAGCTCTCTCATGCGTCTGCCTCCAGTCCGAAGCGCGTGCGGATGGCTGCGCACACGGCGTCGATGCTCTGCTCGAGCGTGAGATCGCTCGTATCGACGTGCACAGCGTCCGGCGCTGCCCTGAGCGGCGCGATGGCGCGGTGGGTATCGTCATAATCGCGCTGCTCGAGCTCGCGTAGCACGTCGGCATACGGCTCCTGAATGCCCTTTTCCTGCAGCTGACGCCAGCGGCGCTGCGCGCGGCACTCCGCCGATGCGGACAGAAAGATCTTCAGTCCGGCATCCGGCAAAACGACCGTGCCGATGTCGCGCCCGTCCATGACGACGCTGTACGTGCGGGCAAGGCTGCGCTGCATATCGAGCAAAAACGCGCGCACGACCGGCAGCGCCGACACGCGCGAGGCAAGCAGCGACACCTCCGGCAGACGGATCGTATCCGAGACGTCCTCGCCGTTGAGCAGCATCCGCTGCTCCCCCGCTGCATCATACACGAGCTCGATGCGCAGCGCCGGCAGCAGCGCCTGCATGGCATCGGCATCCGAGCAGTTCACGCCGGCGCGCTCTCCGGCAAGACCGACGGTGCGGTAGATCGCACCGGTGTCCACATAGATCAGACCGAAGCGGCGCGCAGCCGCGCGGGCAATCGTACTTTTTCCGGCACCGGAAGGGCCGTCAATGGCAACGGTAATATGAGTATCCAAAACGTTCGTTTCCTTTCCTCGTTATGTGCAGACAGCGTTTCCGGCCACATAGCCGGTGCTCCACGCGATCTGCAGGTTATAGCCGCCGGTGTAGGCGTCCAGATCAAGCACCTCGCCGGCAAAATACAGCCCCGGCATCAGCTTGGATGCCATGGTGCGGGGATTGATCTCCTTGACCGACACGCCGCCGGAGGTGATGATCGCCTCACTGATCGGGCGCGTACCGCACACGGAGACCGGGAAATGCTTAAACAGCTCCACGAGCTTGTGCCGCTGTTCGCGCGTGACAGTATTGACCTTCGTATCCTCCGGAATACCGGACAGGCGCACGAGCACCGGGATCATGGCATGACCCGCAAGGTCATAGAGCGCGTTCTTAAAGTCCCGGTTGGCATATTTCTGAAAATCACGCAGGATGCGCGCGTCGAGCTTCTTTTCATCCAGCGCCGGCTTCAGGTCGATGGACAGGCGGTAGCTGTGCTGCGAGAAGTCGCGCATATGCGCGCTTGCCGACAGGACCAGCGGGCCGGAGACACCGAAATGCGTGAAGAGCATCTCGCCGAGGTCGGAATAGACCTGCTTATTGTGCTCATCATAGACCGTGAGCGTCACGTTGCGCAGGGAAAAGCCCTGCATCTCGGCGCACCAAGGGTCATTGGATTCCAGCGGCACGAGCGAGGCGCGCAGCGGTGTGACCGTGTGGCCGAATTGCTGCGCAAAGCGATAGCCGTCGCCGGTCGAGCCGGTGAGCGGGTACGACATACCGCCGGTGCAGACAACGGCTGCATCACAGTCAATCGTGCCCTCCGTGGTCACGACGGCGGAAACTGCGCCGTCGCGCGTCAGAATATCGGTCGCAGCGGCGTGCAGAACGCGCCCCCCTGCGTGCGCATAGGCGCGCTCAAGCGCATTGGCGATGTCGTGCGAGCGGTCGGAGACCGGAAACACGCGGTTGCCGCGCTCGGTCTTGAGCGGCACGCCGAGGGATTCAAACAGCGCCATCGTGTCGCGCGGCTCGAAACGGTTGAGCGCGCTGTAGAGAAAGCGTCCATCGCCGGGGATGTTTGCAAGCACAGTCTTGATGTCGCAGTTATTCGTCACATTGCAGCGGCCCTTGCCGGTGATGCGCAGCTTCTTGCCGAGCATCTTGTTCGGCTCAAGCAGCACGACGCTCAGCCCGCGCTGCGCCGCTGTGAGCGCACACATGGACCCGGCCGCACCGCCGCCGATCACGACTACATCAGCTTTCAACGGTTCCATACACCTCGTATTCTTTCCAGACGTTCTCCAGCTCCCGGAAGGTCTCGAACGTGCGCGCACGGTCGCGCGCGCTGACCGCCATGATGAGCGCGTTGATCATGCTCAGCGGTGCGACGAGAGAATCCAGGAACGAGACCATCTCACTTTTCGTATACAGGCAGACATCCGAGATCTCATTGAGCGGCGAGACCTTGCCGTCCGTCAGGCCGAGGCAGCGTGCACCGTGGTCGCGCGCAAACTTCATGGCGCTGATCGTGCGCTTGGAATAGCGCGGGAAGCTGATGCCGATGATGAGGTCGCCCTCACCGATGCGCAGCAGCTGCTCATAGACCTCGCGCGCGGCGATCTCCTTGACAACGGTGACGTTGTCGAGAAGGAGCTTAAGATAGGTCGCCAGAAAATCCGCCAGCGTCGTGGACGTGCGCATGCCGATGATGTAGATGTGCTTTGCAGACAGGATCATGTCGACCGCCTGATTGAAGTAATCCTGATCGATCTCGTCGAGCGTGGCCTGAAGGTTATTGATGTCGGCGCGCAGCACCGCTTTGAGTACATCGTGCCCGTCCATGGTGCTCTCAGCCGCCTCGATGCGCTCGACCGAGGTCAGACGGTTGCGCACGATCTCCTGCAGCGCTTTTTTCATGCCGGGATAACCCCGATAGCCGAGGTCGGCCGCAAAGCGCACGACGGTCGACTCACTCACGCCGGTCACTTCGCCGAGGCGCGCCGCCGTCATGAAAGCCGCCTTATCATAGTTCTTGAGAATAAACTGCGCGATCGTCCGCTGTCCCTTCGAAAAGGAGGGAAATTTATGTTCCAAAACAGACAATATATCCATTTTCATATGTTCACCTTGCAAATACGCATTTTTTGCTGCTATGTCGCAGCGTATTTTTATATTTTAAGCAAATGCCGGGTATTTTGCAAGTCACATCTGCAACTTTTGCGCGAAAAACTTGCATAAACTTCCTCGCCTCAAAGGTGCGATTTTAGGTAGGCGATCTCCGCATCGGTCAATTCCCGCCACCGGCGCGGCGCGAGTGTGCCGAGGCGCAGCTCTCCCTCCGCCACGCGCACAAGGCGCAGCACGCGCAGACCCGCGAGCGCGCACAGGCGGCGCACCTGCCGGTTGCGTCCCTCATGGATCGTGACGGACAGGCGGTCAGGCGCGAGCACCGTCACCTCCGCCGGGCGGACGCGATAGCCCTCCAGCTCCGTGACGGCGTGCATGACCTCTGCTGCCGCTGCAAGATCGCCGCCCGCAACGTCGACCTCATACGTCTTGGTGATCTCGTGCGACGGGTGCATGAGGCAGTTTGCGATCTCGCCGTCATTGGTCAAAATGAGCAGCCCCTCGGAATCCAGATCCAGCCGGCCGACCGGATACAGCCGCTCCCCCGCCGAGGCCACAAGATCCGCCACCGTTTTGCGGCCGCGCTCGTCATGCAGCGTCGTGACATAGCCGCGCGGCTTATTGAGCATTATGTACCGCTTCGGCGCTCTGGACGGCAGCGGACGGCCGTCAATGCAGATGACGTCGGTCTCCGGGTCTGCCTGCGCGCCGAGCTGTGCAACGCAGCCGTTGACGGTCACGCGGCCTGCGGAGATCATTGTCTCAGCCGCGCGGCGGGACGCAACGCCCGCCTCAGAAATGCACTTTTGCAGCCGCTGCTGCATGGTCATCACCTCAAAATTCAGGATAGTAAGCGGAAAAATACCGGCTGACGCGCGTCCACAGGCGGCCGAGCCGTGCAAACGGCGTGATCTTCGCGCTCGGGTCAAGCGCCGCCGGTTCGGCATAGCAGAGCGCCACGGAGACGCTTTGCCCATCCGGCCCGGTCGCCGTCAGTGTGCCCGCCCGCGTCCCTTGCTGCACCGGTGCAAACGCAAAGCGCGGCAGCTCTGTCTTCAGCACCACCGGGTCATCCGGGTGTACGAGCAGGTAGGCAGGTTCCTCCGGAACCGCCGCGCAGACCTGCACCGTGCCGGAGAGCACCGGAACGGCATACACCGGCGTGTCACCGGCGACGCAGCGGTACTCGTAGTTTTCAAACGCCCAGTCGAGCAGGCGCGTGTGATCATTCCAGTCGTCCGGATCCGAGAGCGTCACGCAGACAAAGCGCGTCGCGCCGCGCTGTGCACAGGACACAAGCGTGCGTCCGGATGCCTTCGTGTAGCCGGTCTTGACGCCGATCGCGCCGTCATAGCAGCGCAGCAGGCGGTTGTGATTGACGAGCGTTTGCCATCCGACAGTCGCGCGCTCGGTGGCCACGATGGCACAAAATGTGTCGTTCGCCATAGCCGCACAGGTGAGCGCCGCCATGTCGCGCGCCGTGGAATAATGCCCCTCGGCATCAAGCCCGTTGGGGTTTTGAAAGGCGCTGCCGGTCATGCCGAGCGCACGCGCCTTATCGTTCATCATGTCTGCAAATGCCTGCACCGAGCCCGCCGTGTGGCATGCGAGCGCGAGCGCGGCGTCATTGCCGGACACGAGCATCATGCCGTAGAGCAGCTCCTCGACCGTATACGTCTCTCCGACGCGCAGATACATCGACGAGCCCTCGACCGCCGTGTATTCCGGCAGGATCTCGACCGGTTCCCCGAGCGCACAGTGCTCGAGCACGACGAGCGCCGTCATGATCTTCGTCGTGCTGGCAATGCCGAGGCGTGCATCTGCATTCTTTTCATAGAGCACCGTTCCGGTCTCGGGATGCACGACGATGGCGGCCTGTGCCGCATTGTCCGTCCCGGCGGCGTAGGCGCGCGGCGCACACGGCAAGAGCATGGCGAGCGCGCACAGGAGCGCAAATATCGTTCGTTTCAAAACAAGCACCACCCTTTTGAAATTTCGGGCGGTGCTTATTATGGGCGCTCAAAGCGTGGATTATACTTTGTCGGCCTTGCGCTGGTCGATGAACCGGTCGATGCGGTCAAAGACCTGCGGAGTCATGTCGATGAGCCGGTCGAACGTGTTCGAGGCGGGCGGCATGACGTTGAGCATACGCACATTGCCGTCCTTGACGATCAGAAAGCCCATCGGCTCGACCTTGACGCCTGCGCCGCTGCCGCAGCCGACGCCGTTTTGGTTTTCCTTCATCGGAAACTCCGACCCGCCGCTGGCAAAGGCGAAGCTGACGCGCGAGAGCGGAATGAGCGTGATATCGTCCGGCGTCGTGATCGGTTCGCCGACGACGGTGTTCGTGTCCACCATTTCCTTGATCTTGCTCATAGTCGCAGTCATGACTGCGCTGATTTGATTATCCATTGCTGACCTTCCTTTCCTGCGTGTCCGGCGCGGTCTTTGCGCGCGCGGCGCGAGCCTTCTTTGCCTGCAGCTTTTGCTTCAGATATCCGACGCCGAATATCAGCGCGACGGCGACGATCTGCCCGATGCGGATCGTGCAGACGATGCGTGCGTCGATATGCGGGCGCTCGGCGTCAAAATCCACGCCGGTCTGAATGTCCCGCTCGTCGATGCACAGCGTCCGCTCAACCAGCGGCGTGAGCGCTCCGAGCGCGGCGTTGACACAGCCGAACGCCAGAGCAGTGTCATACGGGTCTGGCGCACCGGACACAAATACCAGCCGCAGCAGCCGCACGTGCAGCTTCTGCCGCAGACGATCGAGTGCCTGCAAGCCGAGCTCCGCCAGCTTGAGCAGTGTCTGCGCGTCCGGCGGCGCAGACTTTTTCTTTGCTTTTTTCTTCTTCGGTTTCTTGGCTTTTGCCTTCCCGGGCTTTGCATCCGGTGCCTTCGGCAGCAGGTGCAGCCGCGCCGGACCGATGCGCGCCGCGAGGGAAAACACTCCCTCGGCATACGCCGCATCCACGCCGACCGGCAGCAGATTCAGCAGCGTCAGCACCAGCGCGATCGCCAGGATGATCCACAGGGCCGTCAATCGGCATCACTCCCCTGTCGGTTTTTCCTCCGTATCGGTCAGCTCCATCTGTTCGCCGCGGCCGCGCAGCTCCGAGACGGCCTGCTCAAGCTTTTCCGCGCCCTCATCGGACGACAGATCCGGCAGCACAGGCAGCTCGTCGAGCGACTGCATACCCATGGTGCGCAAAAACAGCGCGCTCGTGCGGTACAGTGACGGGCGGCCGGGTGCATCGAGCTTGCCGCAGGACTCAATGAGCCCGCGCTCGAGCAATGTCGTGACCGTGTAGGCGCTGTCCACGCCGCGCACCTGATCAACATATGCGCGCGTGACCGGCTGAAAATATGCCACGATCGCCAGCACCTCCAGCGCCGGCTGCGAGAGTTTGGGCGGCTTGCGCTGCTCGAGCGTGCGTCGGATGTAGTCGGCATACTCCGGGGCGGAGCAAAGCTGCAGCAGATCGTTCATCTGCACCAGACGCATACCGCAGCGGTTTTCCTCATACGCCGCAGCAAGGTCCTTGGCAGCCGAGATGATCGTCTGCGTCTGCTCGCCGGTGACGAGCGCGATGCGCGACGCCGGCACGGGATCGCCCGCTGCAAATAAGATGGCCTCAATGACCGAAAGCAATTCGTCGTGTTCCATAAAATTTCTCACTCAACAATGGATTCCAGAATATCGTCCGTCGTGCCGCCCGTGAAGCTTGCAACATACTCGCCGTTTTGCTCCGAGAGCATCAGGTGACCGAGGCTGCACAGCTCGAGCACGGACAAAAAGGTCGCCACGATCTCACTGCGGCTCTCACACTGACCGTAGAGCGCATTGAGAGACATGCTCCCCCGCTCACGCAGCTCGTCAATGAGCGTGCGGCACTTATCGCGCACACTGTAGATGATGCGCTTGGGTGCTGCCAGCTGCAGCGTATCCGTCGACGCTGCACCACCGCGCGTAAAAACGGACAGCAGCGCGCGCAGAAGATCGGCCTCCTCGATGCGGTAGCGGTACTCCCCCGCCGCCTTCGGCAGCGGCTCCGGCGGGCGCGACAGATAGTGCAGTCCGGTCTGCGCCGCGGCCTCGAGCATCGGCGTGACGGTCTTGACCGCCGCATACGTATCCTTGCACTTGAGCTGCTCGAGCGAGGCAATGAGCTGCTCAAGCTCCGTGACCTCCTTCTCCTCGGTGAGGAGCATACGCGTCTTGATATAGAGCAGATACGACGCCATCTGCACAAACTCGCTCGCGATCTCGAGATCGAGCTTTTCCATGGCGTTGAGGTACTCCAGATACTGATCGAGGATGTCCGAGATCTTGATGTCGCGGATCTCGATCTTATTCTTCGACAGCAGCAGCAGGATCAGACTCAGCGGACCTTCAAAATCCGCCATCTCGCTCTTGTCGTGGATGATGCCCTCGAGAAAGTAAGTTGGATCGCCCGGCTTAGCCGAAGATGCCGATAAGTTCATAGCCCCACTCCGCAAATACAAAGAGTTTGTCAAACGCGGCCTCCGTCACCGTGGTGAGCGGCTTGCCAAGCACGCCGGTCGCGACCAGCACGAGCAGCAGGATCATCCCGTAGCGTTCATAGCGCATGAGCTTTGCATAGGCCGCGTCGGGCAGCAACGCAAAGAGCACCTTCGACCCGTCGAGCGGCGAGACCGGGATGATGTTGAAAATGGCCAGTGCCAGACTGATGTACGCCGTCAGCCAGATCATGTCCAGCAGAAACTGTACTGAGTACAGCGCCCGGTACAGCAGGCCGTATAGAAACAGAAACACCAACGCGAGCAGCACATTGGACACCGGACCGGCCAGCGCCGTAAGCGCCATGCCGCGCTCGGGATTGCGAAAGCGCATCATGTTCACCGGTACGGGCTTCGCCCAGCCGAACTTGAACACGACCATCATCAGCAGACCCATCATGTCGATATGTTTGAGCGGGTTGAGCGTGAGACGCCCGGCGTCCTTCGCCGTCGGATCGCCGAGGCGATACGCGACCCAGCCGTGCGATACCTCGTGAAACGTGATGCACAGCAGCGCCGGAACGACCGACAGCACGATATTGAGCAGATACGACCAGTCCAGCCCATGCCAGATCGATTGCAGTGTGTTCACGCACGCACCTCCCATTCCTACAAAGTTGCATTATAGCAAGTCCCATGCGAAAAAACAAGTGCAGAGCGCGCAATCGCACGCTCTGCACAGCGTTTTTGATTCACCCGACGACACGCAGGATCTCTCCGAGCAGCGCCTCACGGCCGGTGCCCTTCTCCGCCGAAAACGGCAGCAGCACCGCGTCATCCGGCAGCAAAAGCGTCGCGCGGATGCGCGCGAGATTCGGCTCGATCTCCGACTTTTTGAGCTTGTCGCACTTGTTGGCCACGACGACCATCGGGCAGCCGGTGGAATGGAACCACGCGGCCATCGTCTCATCATCCGCCGTAGGTTTGTGGCGGGCGTCGACGATCATGATGCCGAGCGTGATGCGCGCAGGGTCAGCGAAGAAATCCTCCATGAGCTTACCCCAGCGGTCGCGCTCCGTTTTGGCAACGCTGGCATAGCCGTAGCCCGGCAAGTCGACAAAGTACGCCCGGCGGTCGATGCAGAAGTAATTGACATGGACGGTCTTGCCGGGCTGCGAGCCGACGCGGGCAAAATTTTTGCGGTTGAGCAGCCGGTTGATGACCGAGGACTTGCCAACGTTCGACTTGCCGGCAAAGACGATGCACGGCAGGTCAGCCGTCAGAAAGCCGGACGGGCTGACGGCGGACTTGAGAAACTCCGCCTTGTTCAGGTTCAGGGTCGGCATACGCTCACCTCACTGGCGCAGATTGACGTTCGCGGTATCGGCGTGCGCGTCGGAATGCGCCGCCTTGACGGCCGCAGCGAACCGGCGGCCGAACGCAACATCGAGGATCTTGTCCACATGGTCGGTCGTGACGAACTTGAGCGCGCTGCGCACGGTCGGGTCAATCTCCTCCAGATCCTTTTCGTTCTCACGCGGGATGATAACCGTCGTGATGCCGATGCGCATGGCAGCCATCGTCTTTTCCTTCAGGCCGCCGATCGGCAGGATACGGCCGCGCAGCGTAATCTCACCCGTCATGGCAAGGTCGCGGCGCACGGGCGTGTTCGTGAGCGCTGAGATGACCGCGATGCAGATCGTGACGCCGGCTGACGGACCGTCCTTCGGCACGGCGCCCTCCGGGAAGTGGATGTGGATATCCTTGTTCTTATAAAACTCCGGGTCGATGCCGAGCAGCTGTGCACGGCTGCGGATATAGGTGACGGCGGCCTGCGCCGACTCCTTCATGACGTTGCCGAGGTTGCCGGTCAGCTCGAGCTTGCCCGTGCCATCGAGCACGGCGACTTCGACATCGAGCACTTCCCCGCCGACGGACGTCCACGCAAGGCCGCGCACGAGGCCGACCTCATCCTGCGCATAGACGCGCTCCGGCTCATAGCGCGCGGGGCCGAGATAATTGGCCACACTGCCGGCGCGCAGCTGCACGCTCTTGCACTCACCGAGCGCGATGCGCTTGGCGGTCTTGCGGCAGACGGCGGCAAGGTTACGTTCAAGCACACGCACGCCGGACTCCCGCGTATAGAGCGTGATGATCTCACGGATGGCATCGTCGCTCACGCGCAGCTGCGCCTGCTTGAGACCGTGCTTTTTGCGCTGCTTCGGCAGCAGATGCTGCTTTGCGATCTGGAGCTTTTCCTCATCGGTATAGCTTGAGAGCTCAATGACCTCCATGCGGTCGAGCAGCGGGCGCGGGATGGTGTCGAGCGTGTTTGCCGTGAGCACGAAAAACACGTCCGACAGGTCGACCGGGATCTCCATGAAGTTATCCCGGAAGTGATCATTCTGCTCCGCGTCGAGCACCTCGAGCAGCGCCGAGGACGGGTCGCCGCGGTAGTCGCTGCCGAGCTTGTCGATCTCATCGAGCACCATGACGGGGTTCATACTGCCGGCGATGGTCAGACCGTTGATGATGCGGCCGGGCATCGCGCCGACGTACGTCTTGCGGTGACCGCGGATCTCCGCCTCATCGTGCACGCCGCCGAGGGAGATGCGCGAGAGCTTGCGGTTCGTGGCATGGGCAATGCTCATGGCGATGCTCGTCTTGCCCGTGCCCGGAGGGCCGACCAGACACAGCACGCCGCCCTTGACATCGGGCGCGAGCTGGCGCACGGCCAGATACTCCGTGATGCGGTCCTTGACCTTTTCGAGGCCGAAATGCTCATCGTCGAGCACCTTGCGCGCGGCGCGCACATCGAGCCGTTCCTCGGTGCGGGTGTTCCACGGCAGCTCGAGGCAGACATCCAGATAGTTGCGGATGACGGACGCCTCCGACGAGCCGAACGGCTGCTTTTTGAGCCGGTCGACTTCCTTGAGCAGGCGCTGCTCGGATTCCTCCGGCAGGTGCAGCGCCTGGATCTTCTCCCGATAGGCGGTGCTCTCGGAGTCGGGGTCGTCCGCCTCACCGAGCTCTGCCTGAATGATCTTCATCTGCTCGCGCAGCAGATACTCCTGCTGCGTCTGGTTGAGACGATCCTGCGCCGCCTCCTCAAGCTGATGCTGCAGGCCGAGCACACTCGTCTCATGCAGCAGCATTTTCGACAGCAGCGTAAGCCTGCGGCTCGGCCGCGTCTGCTCAAGCAGCTCCTGCTTCTGCTCGGGACGCAGAAATACGTGCTGCGCGATGAAATTCGACACAAAGCCGGCGTTCGTGCTGCCGAGCACCGTGATGACCGACTCCGGCGCCATGTTGCCGGACACGGTCACATAGGCATCAAACAGGTTGCAGCAATGGCGGATGAGTGCCTCGATCCGCGCGGTCTTGCGCTCGGCGACGTCCGGCATCGGTTCGACCTCCGCCACAAAACAGGGCATATCGGTGCGCACGGCCAGCGTCCGGCCGCGCTCGATGCCCTCGGCCATGACGCGGACGGTCTTGCTGCCGGGCTGCTTCATCATCTGCTTGATGCGGCAGACCGTGCCCACGCCGTAGACGTCCTCCGGGGTGGGGATATCCGTCGCAATGTCGATCTGCGGCACCAGATAGATGATCTGATCGTCACTCATGGCCATGTTCAGCGCCGCGATGGACATGCTGCGCTCGACCTCAAAGGTCAGCATCATGCCCGGGAACACGGTCAGGCCGCGCAGTGCCATCATCGGCAGGCTGCGCCGGTCGGTAAATTCCACATGATCCATAGAATTTGTGTTATCCATTCAGATTCCTCTTTCGCTCAGGGGTACAAGGGTGCAGTCAGCGCCGGCTCACTGCTCCCGATGCTCGATGCGCGGCGGCTCGGTGCCGTCCACGCACGCTGCGGTGATGGTGATCTTGCTGATTGTCGGATCGGACGGCACGGAATACATCAGATCCGTCATGACGCCCTCCATGACGCTGCGCAGGCCGCGCGCGCCGATCTCCATCGCGATCGCCTTATCCGCAATTTTGCCCAGTGCCTCGTCCTCAAATTCCAGCTCAACGTCATCAAACTGCATCAGTGCCTGATACTGCTTGGTCAGGGCGTTTTTGGGCTCTTTGAGGATGCGCACCATGTCCTCACGGCTGAGGCTCGCCAGCGCCGTGATGACTGGCATGCGGCCGATCAGTTCCGGGATGATGCCGAACTTCAGCAGATCATGCTGCTGCACATTCTTCATGATCTCGGTCAGGTTGCGCTCCTTTGCGCTCTGGATCTCGGCGCCGAAGCCCATGGACTTTTTGTCCATGCGGCGCTCGATGATCTTATCCACGCCGTCAAACGCGCCACCGCAGATGAAGAGGATGTTCGTCGTATCGACCTGAATAAACTCCTGCTGCGGGTGCTTGCGTCCGCCCTGCGGCGGGACGTTTGCGACCGTGCCCTCGAGCAGCTTGAGCAGTGCCTGCTGCACGCCCTCGCCGGAGACGTCGCGCGTGATGGACGTGTTCTCGCTCTTGCGGGCGATCTTGTCGATCTCGTCGATATAAATAATGCCGCGCTGCGCGCGCTCGACGTCAAAATCCGCCGCCTGCAGCAGCTTGAGCAGGATGTTCTCCACGTCCTCACCGACATAGCCGGCCTCGGTGAGCGTGGTCGCATCCGCAATGGCAAACGGCACGTCGAGCATCTTGGCCAGCGTCTGGGCGAAGAGCGTCTTACCGCTGCCGGTCGGTCCGATGAGCAGGACGTTGCTCTTTTGCAGCTCGACGTCACTGTCCTGGTCGCCGCGCAGGATGCGCTTATAGTGGTTATACACCGCCACGGACAGCACCACCTTGGCACGGTCCTGGCCAATGATATAGTCATCGAGCGTTGCGCGCATCTCAGCCGGCTTCGGCAGCTGGTCGCGCCGGAGCGTGACCTGTGCCGTAGAGACGCTCTCAGGCTCATAGCCCTCGTCGATGATGCTCATGCAAAGGCGCACACACTCATCGCAGATATAGACGCCGTTACCGGCAACAAGCCGGTTTACCAGCGACTGCGGTTTCCCGCAAAAAGAGCAGCGCACGCTCTTCTTTTCGTCATTTCTGGCCATAAAAACCTCACATTTTCTACATTTGAAACAGGGAGGGAACGGCGGTTCCCTCCCCTGACAGATTATCGCTTATAGATGACCTTGTCCACAAGACCGTAGGCCTGTGCTTCCTCTGCGGTCATGAAGTTATCGCGCTCGCAGTCCTCAGCGATGGTCTCGACCGGCTTGCCGGTGTTCTCCGCGAGGATGTGATTGAGGCGATCCTTGATGCGCAGGATCTGCCGTGCCTGGATCTGAATGTCCGTGCACTGACCCTGACTGCCGCCGGAGGGCTGATGGATCATGATCTCCGAGTTCGGCAGCGCCAGACGCTTGCCCTTCGCGCCGGACGAGAGCAGAAACGCGCCCATCGACGCAGCCAGGCCGACACAGATGGTGGAAACATCCGCCTTAATGTACTGCATGGTGTCATAGATGGCGAGACCCGCAGTCACACTGCCGCCGGGGCTGTTGATATAAAACTGGATGTCCTTATCGGGATCCTGCGCCTCCAGATACAGCAGCTGCGCCACGATCAAGCTGGCGGTGGTGTCATTGACCTCCTCGGACAGCATGATGATGCGGTCGTTGAGCAGGCGGGAAAAAATGTCGTACGAGCGCTCCCCGCGGGAGGTCTGCTCGACAACGTACGGTACTAAACTCATGGTACGCTCCTTTCGGTATTTCGCTTATCCAAGAGAGCATAACCGTTCTGCCCGGAATCCAAACAGCTTTCGGGGAATTACTCGGCTGCCTCTTCCTTGGCCTCAGCGGGCTCTTCCTTCGCCTCGGGCTCCTTGTCCACCGCGGTGTCGCGGATGAGCTGGGCAGCCTTGCGGCGCTTCATATCCAGAACGATGATCTTCTCGTCGACATACTGCTTGATCTGGTCGACTTCCATCTTGTACTCGTCGGCCATCTTCTGGTACATCTCGTCGAGCTCGCCCTCATCGAGCTCGATGTTCTCGGCCTTGACGATCGCATCGAGCAGCAGATCGGTGCTGATCTCAAACATGGCCTGCGGGCGCATGATCTCCTGGAAGGTCTTCTCGTCGAGACCCATGGAGGCGAGCACCTGCTCACGGGTGAGCTCGGGGCTGACACCCATGGTGGAGATGTAGTTGCGCAGCTGCTCATCGAGCTTGGCCACAACCATGGGCTCAGGGATCTCAACGGTCATGTTGTCAACGGCAGCCTTCATGAGGCGGGTCGCGTAATCGGACTCCTGCTCCTCGTTGAACTGCTTTTCCAGATCCTCGCGGACATGGTCGCGGTACTCGGCGATGGTCTCGTAGTCGGAGATGTCCTTCGCCAGCTCGTCGTCCAGCTCCGGCAGCTCAGGCTCCTTGACGCTCTTGACGGTGACCTTGAAGGTGGCCTCCTTGCCGGCCAGCTCCGCAACATAGTTCTCGGGGAAGGTGACGACAACGTCGCGCTCATCGCCGGCCTTCATGCCGACGATCTGCTCCTCAAAGCCGGGCACGAACGTGTTCGAGCCAAGCTCGATATCATAGTTCTCGGCCGTTCCGCCGTCGAACTGCTCACCGTCGATGAAGCCGGCAAAGTCGATCGTGGTGTGGTCGCCCAGCTTCGCCTCGCGCTCAACGTCGATCAGACGGGCGTTGCGCTTCTGGACATTCCGCATCTCCTCGTCGACCTTGCTCTCGTCGAACGTCTCATGATTCTGGGGGACTTCAAGGCCCTTGTACTGGCCGAGGACGACCTCGGGATAGACGGCGACCTCAAAGGTGTAGATGAGCTCCTTGTCGTCGTTGATCTGCTGATCGAGCAGGCTGGGTGCGCCGACGCACTCAAAGCCGCACTCGGCACGGCCGGCCTCAAAAGCCTCCTGCGCCAGCGTCTCGATGGCTTCGGGATAGAACACGTCCTTGCCGTACATGCCCTCGATGACGGCGCGCGGCGCCTTGCCCTTGCGGAAGCCGGCCACATAGAGCTGGCTCTTGTTCTTTTTATATACTTCGTTGACCGCGTTATCAAACACGTCAGCCGGGACCTTCACCTCAAAGGTCGCCATATTCTTTTCTTTCTTTTCGATGTTCTGGATGTTCATTGGATTTCCTCCTCTAATCATTTATCGCCGGGTATCTTGTGTACATAAAAATTGGTATGAAAGAACATGCCTAAATACTATAACAGATTCGCATCTCAAAATCAACACCTGTTTCACGGGAGAATCCTGCGCGGACAAAAGGAAATGTAGTCCGCCGACAGCAGCCGAAACTCCGTATCATGATACATCCCCTGAAAGGCGCTGCGGCAGCCGCGGCTGTGGATATGCCCGTAACAGCACAGCGGCACATGGTAGGCATCGAGCAGCGCCAAGATCTCCGGGCACTCATAGCCCAGATACTTCGGCGGGTAGTGCAGAAAGACAAGCTTGGTCTTGTCCCCCGCCGCCTTGAGCGACGCCTCAAGCCGGCCGACCTCGCGCAGCATGATCTTGCGGTCATGCGCCTCACCCTTGGCCTCCTCGTAAAACCAGCCGCGCGTGCCGCAGATGGCATAGTCACCATAAAAATAGCAGTTGTTGTTCAGAATATCCATGGTGTGCATATCATGCGCCTCGAAAAAATCGTAGGCTTTTTTTGCCGTGCTCCACCAGAAGTCGTGGTTGCCCTTGAGCAGGATCTTTTTCCCGGGCAAAGCCTCAATGAACTGGAAATCCGGCAGCGCCTGCTCCATCGTCATGCCCCACGCGAGATCGCCGCAGAGCACGCAGACATCGTCGTCATGCAGCGCCGAGAAGCCGAGCCGGATCTTTTCCACATAGTTTTCCCACGGCCCGCCAAACACGTCCATGGGCTTGTCAGCACCCAATGACAGATGCAGGTCGCCGATCGCATACAATGCCATTTGCGTTCCTCCGTATATTTCGCGCCCCGCCGCACACAATAGATCTGACCGGCAAAGCCGGAATCTGATCTGGAGGCACGATCATGAGCGACCATACCAAAGACTGCTGTGAGCACAATGTCGCGTGCGATGTGAGCAACTGCGCCTACAATGCCGACGGCAAGCGCTGTCACGCGAACCACATTCAGGTCAAAAACACGCAGGGCACCTGTTCCTGCAAGGATGAGACGTTTTGCAGCACCTTTACCAAGAAAGGCAGCGCGGCGTTCTGACCCGGCGGACGGGTCTCCCCGTCCGTTACATATTCTTTCGTTATTTCAGGAATTCGTCCACTGTGTGCAGCATCTGCGTCCGATCCACGCAGCCGCCGAACCGCACCGGGCGCGCATCCAGGCCGGTCAGCGGCGCGGGCGCATCGATCTGTGTCTCGCAGGTCAGGCGGCGGATCAGCTCCGGACCGAAAGCGTCAGCCGTGCCGCCAATGCCGCGCAGCACCTGATCGCAGAACTTGAAGGGGCTCGCCGTAGACACGACGACCGCCGGGGCGGCATCTCCGGTCTCGCGGCGGTACTCGTCGAGCACGTGGTAGGCGACGGCCGTGTGCGTATCGATCAGATAGCGATGGTCGCGCCACGCGCGGCCGATCTTCTCGCGCGTCTGGATGTCGTTGCAGCAGCCGCCGGCAAATGTCTCGCGGATCTTGGCAAGCAGCGCATCGGAAACGGTATACCTTCCCTGCTCACGCAGCTGCTGCATATAGCCCGCGACCTCCGTGTCGCTGCCGCAGAGCGAATAGAGCAGCCGTTCGAGGTTGCTCGACACGAGGATATCCATCGACGGGGAGGCCGTGGTGTGAAACGGACGGTTTTTGTCATACGTGCCGGTATGGATGAAATCCGTGAGCACGTTGTTGGCGTTGGACGCGCAGACGAGCTTGCCCACCGGCAGACCCATCTGCTTTGCGTACCAGCCGGCAAGAATGTCACCGAAGTTGCCGGTCGGCACGACGAAGTTGAGCTTGTCGCCCATTGCGATCATGCCGCCGTTGACGGCATCGCAGTATGCCGAGAAATAATAGACGATCTGCGGCAGCAGACGGCCCCAGTTGATGGAGTTGGCGGAGGACAAAAACCAGCCGCGCTGCGAGAGCGCATCGGCAAATGCCTTGTCGCCGAAGATCTGCTTGACGCCGGTCTGCGCGTCGTCAAAGTTGCCGCGCACCGCGCTGACCGCGACATTGCTGCCGGTCTGCGTGACCATCTGCAGGCGCTGGATCTCCGACACGCCGCTGTAGGGATAAAACACGAGGATCTTCGTGCCCGGCACATCGGCGAAGCCCTGCAGGGCGGCCTTGCCGGTATCGCCCGAGGTGGCGACGAGAATGCACACCTGACGCTGCTCGCCGCACTTTTTCAGGCTCGCCGTGAGCAGGTACGGCAGGATCTGCAGCGCCATGTCCTTGAACGCGCAGGTCGGCCCATGCCAGAGCTCGAGAAACGCGGTGGTATCATCGAGCCGGCGCAGCGGCGCAACGGCCGCATCGTCAAACTGGCTGCCGTAGGCTGCAGCGGTGAAGTGCGCGAGCTCCTCGTCGGAAAACTCGCTCAGAAACGGGCGCATGATCTCGACGGCGCGCTGCTGATACGTCATGCCGCACAGCGCCTGGAGCTGCTGCGCAGACACCTCCGGCAGCGTCTCCGGCACGAACAGACCGCCGTCGGGCGCGAGGCCGCAGGCGATCGCCTGCGCGGCAGAAACAATGTGCTGATGGTCTCTTGTGCTGAAATAGTTCATATCCGATCCCTCATTATTCAAATGCATTTTCTATCTGATTGATCCTGCGCTGGCGGCGCGGCGTGTCCGCATCGCCGTAGATCTCGATCACGTCAAAGCGCGGCTGCAGCGGCGTCTCATGTTCCGCCAGCCAGAGCGATGCCGCCGTGCGGATGCGCGCCTGCTTTGCCGGTGTCACATAAGCGCTTGCGCGCACGAACCGGTCGGACGCGCGCAGCTTCACCTCCACGAACACGACATAGTGCCGGTCAGAGGCGATGATATCGATCTCGCCGAAGCGGCAGCTGTAGTTGCGCGCGAGGATGCGATACCCGTGCCGGCGCAGGTAGGCCGCCGCGTAATCCTCGCCCCACGCGCCGCGCGTCCCCCTGACTGCACCGGCCATATCAGTGCATCTTCTTCAGGAACGACGGCCGGTGAATGGGACACGGCCCATATTCCCGGATGGCGGCGTAATGCGCCGCCGTTCCGTAACCCTTGTGCTTTTCAAAGCCGTACTGTGGGTAAGTCTGCGCCATGCCGCGCATATAGCGGTCACGCGTGACCTTCGCGAGCACGGAGGCTGCCGCAATGTCGGCGCACTTGCCGTCGCCGCCGACGACACAGCGGCTCGGCACGGTGATGCCGGTGCTGCGGTTGCCGTCGATGAGTGCAAGCCCCGGCTGCGGCGTCAGCTGTGCGATGGCGCGGTTCATGGCCAGAAACGTCGCGCCGAGGATGTTGTATTCCTCGATCTCCTCCACGGTCGCAAACGCGATGCCGTAGCTGAGCGCCTGCGCGCGGATGGTGTCATAGAGCGCCTCACGCTTTTTCTCCGAGAGCTTTTTGGAGTCGTTCAGCCCCGGGATCACCAGTCCCGGCGGCAGCATCACCGCCGCCGCGCACACCGGCCCTGCAAGCGGGCCGCGCCCGGCCTCATCCACGCCGCACAGCGGCTGCGTGTCGGGCGTGCAGAGCTCTGCCTCCAGTGTCCACAAATCGACCTGCGTCATGCTTCCGCCTCCGGCATCTCAAGCGTGATGCGGCCGAGCTTGCCGCCGCGGTATTCATCGAGCAGAACGCCCGCCATGCGCTCGAGGTCATACTCCCCGCCGAAGATGAGAAAGCCGCGCTTTTTCGCCGCCTGCTCCAGCAGCTCGAAGCCGTTGCATGCGGGGTCCGGGCGGAACTTATAGCGCTGCTCCACGGCATCGGGATAATACCGCGCGAGCCGGAGCATGAAGTTTGCCGCCAGCGTCTCGCGGTCAAGCACCTCGGCCTTGATCGCGCCGGTGATGGCCAGCAGCTCGCCGACCTCCTGACTGTCAAAGCGCGGCCAGAGGATACCCGGCGTGTCCAGCAGCTCCAGCCCCTGATCGACCGTGATCCACTGCTTGCCGCGCGTGACGCCCGGCCGGTCGCCGGCAGCGGCTGCCTTGCGCCGCGCCACCTTATTGATAAACGTGGATTTGCCCACATTCGGGATGCCGAGCACCATGACACGCATCGCGCGCCCGACCTGCCCCTTGGCGGCATACGCCTCGATCTTATCGTGCAGTGCCGTGCGCACCGCACCGGAAAAGCCGTTGACGCCCTTGCCGCTGCGGCTGTCAGTCTCGAGCACGGTCATGCCCTGCCGCTGAAAAGCAGCGCGCCAGCGCGCCGTCGCCTTCGGGTCGGCGAGGTCGGTGCGGTTGAGCACGACGATGCGGGGCTTATCGCCCGCGAGACGGTCAATGTCCGGGTTGCGGCTCGCCATCGGGATGCGCGCATCGAGAATTTCGCACACGGCGTCGACCTGCTTCATGTGCTCCTCGATCATGCGCTGCGCCTTGGTCATATGCCCCGGAAACCACTGGATATTCAGTTTTTCAAAATCCTGCGCCATATTATTTCACAACTCCGATATTCTTGACCGGGAAGAGCGTAAAATACACCCTGCCCATGATATAGCGCGTATCCACGCAGCCGAGGCGCGCGTCACGGCTGTCGGTGGAGGCATTGCGGTTGTCACCCATGACGAACACACTGCCTTTCGGCACCGTGATCTTACCCTCAAAGTTTTCACGGTCGTGCACGGGCGCGTTCACATACGGCTCGTCGAGCGCCTTGCCGTCGACATAGACGACGCCGTCGTCAAAGTCAATGTCCACGGTCTGTCCCTCGGTCGCAATGATGCGCTTGACGATGGGCTCATCCATGAGCGTCTGCTTGCGCAGCACAACGATGTCCCCCTGCTTGGGATGATAAAACAGGTTGGAGATGATGACCTTGTCGTTTTGCTCAAGCGTCGGCACCATGGAGTGTCCGACAACGTTGACCATGCGCGCGCCAAACACAAACAGCAGCACGCAGAACACCAGTGCAAAGATGATGCACTGGATCCAGTCATACACTTCGGCGCGGGTATTTGCGCCGCTGGGATTTTTGCTGTCCATTTCTCAATACCTCGGTGTCAAAAATTCGTAAATTATATTATACACGCTCAGACCCGTTTTCGGCAACTATAATTGTGTGAATTCTTTTCCGGCCGGATCGTAAAAACACCCTGAAAATGCAAAAAAGAGGCCGAAGCCTCTTTTTTGCAGTATCCACTTAGATAAGCTCTTTGACCTTGGCTCTCTTGCCCACGCGGTCGCGCAGGTAGTACAGCTTGGCTCTGCGGACTTTGCCGCGGCGAACGGTATCGACGGACACGATCGTGGGAGAGTGCACCGGGAAAACCTTCTCGCAGCCGACACCGTAGGAGATGCGGCGGACGGTGATCGTCTCGTTGATGCCGCCGTGCTTCTTGGCGATGATGGTGCCCTCGAAGGCCTGCGTACGCTCACGGTTGCCCTCGTTGACGCGGACAGTGACACGCACGGTGTCGCCGACGCGCATGGCCGGCAGCTCGGGTTTCATGTACTGCGCGGTCAGAGTTTTGATGAGATCCATAATGAAATCCTTCCTTTATCAGACGTTCATACCGGTGGACAGAGCCGGTCTCGGCAGCGGACCGTCGTTATCTTGCGAAACACTGTTTCGCACAAGCCATAAGATGATAGCACATCTTTTCTGAGATTGCAAGTGTTTTCAGCGGAAAATTTGCATATCTTCCGTATAAACCTCCTGCCGGGTAAAGGCCGCAAAATCCGGCGCCAACTCCGGTGCCAGCTGCTGCAGCGCCGCAACAAGGTGATCGGGGTTGAGCGTCGGCTCCTGCGCGGAGATGATGGCCTCGACCGTCACGGACGTCTCCTCCGGGCGGATGTGCAGCTCCGCGATCGCGGGCACGATGTCCATCTGCCCCTCACCGCGCTTGGTCTTGCGGGTGATGACGATGGCGTCGCGCGCATAGAACGCGCTGAGTTTTCGCGCCATCTCAGCAGGATCTGCACGGTCGTATTCATAGCGGCCGGTCACACGCAGCCACTTGAGCTCGCGCACCTTGCGTCCGGCCGGATATGCCTCGAGCGCGCGGATGCCCTCGGGCATGACCGCCGTGAGCCGCTCGGGAAGCGCAGCGAGATCCACGTCCTCACGCAGCTGAAAATCCATCAGCTCGCACACGCTCCCCACGCCGACGGACAGCGGCAGCAGGATGGAAATGAGTGCGTGCGGGTTAAAGCCCTCGGAATACTTCAGCGGGCAGTCGGCGCGCAGAAACACGCGCTGCATCGTGCGCATGAGGTCAAGGTGCGAGATATAGATCGCGCGGCCGGTCTTTTCAAACCGCAGTCTGAGCTTTTCAGGCATCGCACTTGCCCCCTTCCGTCATGAGTGAGAGCGCACCGCAGCCGGTGCACTGCTTGCGGCAGTCGGGCGAGAGCTCAGCCTTATACGCCTGCTCACGCTCGTGCCACAGGTGCGCGCGGCGCACGCCCATATCCACGATGTCCCACGGCAGGAACTCATCCTTGCCGCGCTCGCGGCAGGCGTAGCGCATCGGATCGACGCCGCAGGCATCCATGGCGGACATCCAGCGCTCGAACGAGAAGTAATCGCCCCATGCCTCGAGCTTTCCGCCGCGGCGCCAGACCTCCTCGATCACGTCGGCAATGCGCCGGTCACCGCGTGAGAGCACGGCCTCGACAAAGCTCGTATCCGGATCGTGCCAGTTGTAGGTCACGTTCTTGGCCTTGATGTTTTCACGCAGGAGGTTGACCTTGCGTTTGTACTCGTCCATCGTCACCTGCTGCTCCCACTGGAAGGGGCTGTGCGGCTTCGGCACGAAGCAGGACGTGCTGACCGTGATGCGCACGCCGCGCGCCTTGTTCGTCGCGTACATACGCCACGTGTGCAGCACCTGATTGGCCAGCTCCGCGATGCCGAGCACATCCTCATCCGTCTCCGTCGGCAGACCGAGCATGAAGTAGAGCTTGATGCCGTTCCAGCCGCCCTCGAAGGCGACGCGGCAGGAATGGAGCAGATCTTCCTCGCGCACATTTTTGTTGATCGCGTCGCGCAGGCGCTGCGTACCGGCCTCGGGGGCGAAGGTCAGGCCGCCCTTGCGTACCTTCTGCAGACGGCTCATAATGTCCATCGAAAAATTGTCCGCACGCAGCGACGGCAGCGCGAGACTCATGCTGCGCGGCTCACAGTATTCCAGCAGGCCGTCACACACCTCATCGAGCGGGCGGTAGTCGCTGCTCGAGAGCGACAGGTGCGTCGCCTCCTGATAGCCGGTGTTTTTGAGCGATTCGATGCCCTGGCGGATGATCGTCTCCGGTTTGCGCGGGCGCACCGGGCGATAGACATACCCTGCCTGACAGAAGCGGCAGCCGCGGATGCAGCCGCGAAAGAGCTCCACATTCACGCGGTCGTGCACGATCTCCGTGCTCGGGACGATGGGATCGGTCGGATAATAGCAGGCGTCAAGATCCTGAATGATGCGCTTGGTCACGCGCGCCGGCGCGCCATGCGTCGGCGTCAGGTCGTGCAGCGTGCCGTCCGGATTCCAGTGCGGAACGTAAAACGACGGGACGAGCACGCCTTGAATTTTGGCCGCTGCCTCGAGAAACTGCGTCTTGCTCCAGCCGGCCTGCCGCGCCTGCCGGAACAGTTCGAGCACCTCGTTGTTGACCTCCTCGCCCTCGCCGATGATCATGAGATCGAAAAACGGTGCCATCGGCTCGGGGTTGCTGCACGCCGTGCCGCCCGCCATGACCAGCGGCGTCAGCTCCGGGCGGTCGGCGCTGCGCAGCGGGATGCCGGCCAGGTCGAGCATGTTGAGCACGGCGGGGTACGCCATCTCATAGCCGAGGGAAAACGCCACGACGTCAAAATCGCTCACTGGGTCGCCGCTCTCGAGCGCGTAGAGCGGGATGCCGGCCTTGCGCATCTCCTGCTCCATATCGCCCCACGGGGCGAACACACGCTCACACCAGACGCCGGGCATCCGGTTCATCGTGGCATAGAGGATGCGCATGCCGATGTTCGACATACCGATCTCATAAATATCCGGGAAGCAAAAAGCGAGGCGCAGGTCCACTTCCGCCTTGTCCTTGATGATCTGGCGGTATTCGCCGCCGGTATAGCGCGCGGGCTTCTGCACGCGCGGCAGGATGCGTTCCAATCGCTGATCCATACTACACTCCTACATTTGATAGTAGGAGTATTTTACATCATGTTGCGCGCATTGGCAAGTCATTCCCGGCTGCAAAAGTGCCAGCCACGCGCCGAACACCCCCGGTGCGAGTCCGAATCCGCGCGCAAACAGTGCCAGACCGAGCACCATGAGCATGACCGGCAGCACCAGACCGAGCACGTCGAGCGTCCGCTCCGCCGCACGCTCCCCCGCCAGTGCCGCGAGTGCGGCATACAGCGCGCGCCCGCCGTCAAGCGGCAGCACCGGCAGCAGATTCACACACGAAAAGAGCAGGCTCAGCTCCGCACACGCAGTATAGCCAAGCCCGCGCAGAATGCAAAACAGCCCCGCACCGGCGGCCGGGCCTGCCAGCGCCGCCGTGACCGTGCGCAGTGCACCCTCCGGCGGCGTGCACCGCAGCACAAGACCGCAGCCTTCCATGCGCAGACCGCAGACCTGCGCGCCGCACAAGATCAGCGCCGCGACGTGCCCGAGCTCGTGCACCGTCACGGTCAGCGCCAGACGCGCACACCAGCGCAGCGGCAGCAAAAAATACAGCCCGGAGAGCAGCACGACTGCCCCCGGGCGCACCTCAAGTGAAAAGCGGCGGCGCTTCATGCGGCAAGGTAAAACTCCGGGTTATAATAATACCCGTCGTGCATGAGCTCGAAGTGCAGGTGCGGTCCGGTCGCCTTGCCGGTCGCACCGACGAGCGCGATCGGCTGACCGAGCGTCACCGTCTCACCGGCGCGCACGAGCAGCTTGCTGCAGTGACCGTAGAGCGTTGCATAGCCGCCCGCATGACCGAGCTTGACATAGTTGCCGTACCCCTCGCTCTGCCCCGCGGCGAGCACCGTGCCGTCAGCAAAGGCACAGACCGTCGTGCCGGAATTGGCCGCGAAGTCTGTGCCGTAATGAAATTTGACCTTGTTTTCCAGCGGGTGCAGCCGGTAGCCGAAACCGGACGAGGTGTAGCCCACGACCGGAGAGCCGTGCGCAAACGGCAGCTCGCTGACCGCATAGCTGACGTTCGCCGGGATGGCATAGCCGGAATAGACCGCCTGCGCGTCGAGAAATGCCTCGCGCGCGGCGAAGGCGGCCTGCAGCTCTGGGCTCTGCGTCGGCTCCGGTGTCGGCTCAGGAGTCGGCTGCGGTGTCGGTGTCGGCGTGGGCTCGGGCGCGGGCGTCACCCATGCGGACATATCCACGTCCGGCAGATACGGCTGCAGCCGCACATCCTGCTCCCCCACCTGTGCGGTCGAAAACGCGCTGCGGATTTCGGCGAATACGGCGCGGTAATCATCGTCCGCACCGATGGCCGGAACGAGCACCGCGCGCGCATCCGCAGCCGCCGCCGGTGCGATCATCTTCACCGCCGTCAGCAGCAGAAACACCGCCGCGCAGCCATAGACCTTCCAGCGTTTCATGCACATCACCCCCGATAACAGAAGTGTATGCAGACAGGCTGGGGGTTAGTACATCATCAACGGAAAGCCGCGTTCACTCAATGCCCTGCTGCTTGCACCAGATGTCCATGACGGTGTCCACCGGCAGGAACTTGACCAGACGCACCTGACGGCGCACGGGATGGCCGAGAATGGAGACGCTCTTTTTCTTCTTGAGATCCTTCATGGCCTGCGCCGCCACCTCATCGGGGCCATACCACTTGTCCACGTAGCGGATGAACTCATCGTGGTGCGCGACCTGCTGGAACTCCGTTTTGATCCAGCCGGGACAGACGCACATGACATGGATGCCCTGCGGACGCAGCTCACGGCCGAGCGCGCGGGAAAGGCTCAGAACATAGCTCTTGCTCGCGCCGTACACCGCCTGAAACGGCACGGGCTGCCAGGCGGAGTTCGAGCCCATGTTGATGATATTGCTGCCGGAATGCATATACGGCAGGCTCGCGTGGCACATGCCCGTGAGCGCGAGCGAATTGAGCTGCGCGCTCGAGATGAGCTTCTTGCGGTCCGCCTCAGCAAACGGGCCGAACACGCCGCAGCCGGCGGCGTTGACCAGCATGCGGATCTCGGGCTGCTCCTGCTCGAGCAGCGCCTGATAGGCGTCGATGCTGCTCAGATCCGAGAGATCGAGCGCGATCGGCCGGATGGGATTGTGGCACTTGCCGCGCAGCTCCTCAAGCCGCTCTTTTCTGCGGGCAATGACCCAGATCTCGTCATATTCCGCGTCCTTATCCACAGCGTAGACGAGCTCACGGCCGATGCCGGCGGATGCGCCGGTGATGACAGCAATGTTCATAGTTTCTCCTCCATTTTTCAATATCGGTGCATCTATCATACCGCCTTTGCGCCCGTTGCGCAAGCGTGTGCCGGAAAGAATGCGGCGCAGCCGCCGGGAAAAATCCGGCGGCTGCGTGCATTTTGCGCCACAGAGCGGGCTCAGCGTTTCCCGCCGCGCTTTCTGGCGCGGAAATCCTCGTCGATGCGCTCCTTCCATGCTGCACCCAGCGGCGCACTGCAGCGCACGGCGGACACTGCCTCGCTCAGCACCTCATAGTTGAGCTGCGTGCCCGCGCGGTCGGCGTGGTAGTTGACCGCGCGATCCGCGCCGATGCCGAAGCGCCCCGCCGTCTCGACGGCGTCGATATTCGCGCCAAGGAACAAAAACTCCCAGCCGTGACGTGCCTTTTGCCGTTCGATCATCTGTTTGACCCGCTCGCTGTCATAGCGGCGGCTGGCGTTTTCCATGCCATCGGTCGTGATAACAAAGAGCGTGTGCTCCGGTACATCCTCGGTTCTTGCGTACTTGTGGACGTTGCCGATGTGGTGGATCGCGCCGCCGATGGCATCGAGCAGCGCCGTGCAGCCGCGCACATAGTAATCCCGCTCTGTCATCGGTGCGATATTCTGCACCGGTACACGGTCGTGGATGACAACGCTTTCATCGTCGAAGAGCACCGTCGAGATCAGCGCCTCGCCGGGCTCTCTTTTCTGCTTTGCGATCATGGCGTTGAACCCGCCGACGGTGTCCGCCTCCAAGCCGGACATAGAGCCGCTGCGGTCGAGGATGAATACGATCTCCGTCAGGTTCTTTTTCATGCTGCATACCTCCGTATAAAAAATATGACTGCTCGGCTTTGCCTTACAGTCATATCTTAGGGCAGTATGCGCTTTGTCCGGTCGCATGGCAGGCGACATTTTCCGGACACGCTGCGTCACGCGCCGATCAGGCTCTGGTCAAACGCAAACAGCGCCTCGTTGATCTCAAAGACATTGTAGTTGCCACGCGCGACGAAAAACTCCACGATGATGTCAAACTTATTCGAATGCGAGAGCGCGAAGCCCGCCTTGCGAAGCATATCCTGCAGCTCATTAATGTGCATTTTATCCGCGATCGTCAAGTCCTTCTGCCCCATGGTGACGCAGACAACCTCTACTCTATCCATACATTCCTCCGGCAGTCAGCGGATGCTCCGCGTGCAGACATCAATACGCATTGCCCGCTGTGCGGCAAGGTAGTTCGTGTAGGAGCGCTCGAGATCGATGATTGCCGCGTGCTCCTTACACCTGCGCGCCTCCGGTGACGGAAGCGCACGCCAGTTGCCGTACAGCTGCGTCAGCAGCGCGTCATAATGCGCCGTGACCGGGAACACGCCATCCTCAAACGGGAGCTCGACCGACTCTGTCAGCCACGCGCGCGGGAGCAGGTTTTTCTCAAACCGTTTTCCTGCCGCCAGAAACGAATGCAGCAGCGCGGTCCGGTCGTCTCCTGTGCGCATACAGAGCGCTTCCAGCACCCGGCGCGGCAGCAGACGGCAAAGCTGCATGAACACTTTTTTCGCTGCGCTGTCCGTCTCATAGCCGCGCGCATAGAGCGCCTTTGCAATGATCGCCCTGGACGCCGCAAACTGCAGCCGCCGCATCAGCGGCCGGTCCGAAAGATTGTCGCACGGGAAAATGTCTATATAGACGCCCTGATGGATAAGCGGATCTTTCGGATGATACTTTTCGATGCAGGCCGTGTGGTTTCTGCGCAGCTTGGAAAACTGCATGGGCCAGTGCGCACTGTTTTCCCGCTGCACATAGTAGCGTTCGGGATCAAAGTCTCCCGCCGCTTCCGCGAAGAAGCGATCATATTCGCTGCGCATGAGGATCACATCCACATCGTCATCCCACGGGATGAAGCCGTGGTGACGCACCGCGCCCAGCGCCGTTCCGGCAAAGAGCTGATACTGTATGTGATGGGCTTTGCACACAGCGTCAAAGTCCTCGAGCATCTCCAGCAGGAGCGCCTGATGCGCAGTCATGTCCGTTATCGCTTCCATAGTCAGATCCTCCCGTGCTTACGCACGCCATGGAGCGCATAGGCAAAAAGCGCACACACGGAGCGCGGCAGCGAGAGCCGCTCGACATCCCGGTAGATCCGCCAACGGTTTTTTGCCGCGGCGCGTTTGTCAAACGATCTTGACTGCTCTGAAATGCGCCAGTCAGCCAGCACCTCGGTACAGCCGGCAGCAGAGCCCCCGCCGCGCAGGATCGCCAGCCACAGCGCATAGTCCTCATGGAACACGTCCTCGCGGAAGCGGAACTGTTCCGGCAGCGACCGATGGAGCAGCACAGTTGAGCAGCCGATGACATTTTCGCCGAGCATGCGGCGGTAATCCGTCATCGGAGGAACACGGTATACAGTCATCTCGCGCTCCGCATCTGTAAAGAGCGCATAAGACGTGTACAGCAGCTCTGCTCCGCTGCGCACAGCGAGTGCAAGCTGTTTTTCCAGCTTCTGCGCGCGCCACCTGTCATCGCTGTCGAGCAGCGCGATCCATTCTCCCTGCGCGAGATCAAAGCCTCGATTTCTTGTGCGCGCAACGCCCATATTCTGTGGATTTCGCAAAAGCCGAATGCGCGCATCCTGCTGCGCAAAGCGCTCTGCGATTTCGGCGGTACGGTCAGAAGAGCCGTCGTCCAGGATCAGCAGCTCCCAGTTTTCATACGTCTGGGCGCACACGGAAGCAATGGCTTCTCCTATGTATTTCTCCGCATTGTATGCGGGCATGATCACGGAAACCAGCGGCTGCCTGTCGGCCGCGCCGGTCAGAGCATCTTGCTTCATGGCATTCTCTTTTCCAGCAGCCTTGCACACTTCTCCCAATCCTGATAGCCGCTGCCGAGCATATGGATATCACTGCCGAGATAGCGCACGCAGCCGTCTTCGATCCACGTGAGACAGCGCTTGCGGTGCAGCGGCTTTGTCAGGCACGCGGCATTGAGCTGCAGCGGCACACCGTCGCGCGCCAGCTGCCCGATGTCCGCTGCCGGATAGCGCTCGGCGTGCGCAAGGATTATTTGTATATCCTGCAGATCCAGCAGCGCATACAGCGTGTCCCGGACAGACGCCGGCCACGCATAAAACGGCATCTCGAGCAGAAGCTCGTTCGTGCCCTCGCGGCACAGGCGGTGCAGGCCGTCAAGCCGCTCCATCCCGTTGCAGATGAGCACCTCCGCGCCGAGGCAAACCTGCGGCGCTTGTTCCGGCAGATGCGCACGCAGCAGCTGCGCACGCTCCGCCCTGCGGCGCAGGAAGGATTCCACCGATTCCCTGTGCGGGTAAAAATGCGGCGTCGCGCAGACCGTTCGGATGCCGGCCGCAGCCGCCATATCCAACTGCCGCAGGGACGTCTCAAGCCCATCGCTCCCATGGTCACAGCCGGGCAGCACGTGCGCATGGTAGTCCAGCGACAGGTCGATCGTGCCGTTACTGCGCTTCATAGGGATCGGAATACGAATACTTATATCCGTACTTGCCGCCGTATTTGTACTTATGCTTATGGGCATATTTTCCGGACTTCATATTCATATCGTTGAGCACCACGCCGCACAGGTTCCCGCCTGCGCGCAGCACGGCGTCCTTGGCGTCATTGAGCTCATCCGTGGTCGTCACGCCGGATCTCGTTACGAGCACCACACCGTCCACATAGGTGGAGATGATCTGTGCATCCGCCACCGTGTTGATCGGCGGCGTGTCGATGATCACATAATCGTAGGTCTCGGCGTTCTCCGCCGCGAAGCGCCTCATGCGCTCGGACGAGAGCAGCTCGGACGGGTTTGGCGGGATCGTACCGGTGCAGACGATCCACAGCGGCAGATCCGTCACCTTGGCAAGCTCGAGCCGGCTGATCTTCGCCAAAAAGTCACACAGGCCGGCAGAGCTTCGCACGCTCCAGAGACTGCGCTGCCCCGCTTTGCGCATATCCGCATCGACAAGCAGAACGCGCTTGCCGAGCATGGCGTAGCTGATGGCGATGTTTGCCGCCGTGAGGCTCTTGCCCTCCGATGGTTTTGCGCTCGTGACGGCAAAGGTCGAGCAGGGGCGCTCCTCATCCGCCGTCATGCAAAACAGCAGGCTGGTGCGCAGCTTTACATAGGCCTCTTTGATTGCAAACGGCAACTCTTTGGTCAGCAGCCGCTTTGATTGGTCAGGGCCATCTCTTGATTCCCTTTGCGAGCGGCTTTCCTTTTCACAGGAAACCGCCGTTTCTCCCTCCGTCAGTATCCAGCCGGTATGCGCGTCATCCGCGATGTTGATCTCCGGTATCGCGGCGAGCATCGTCACATCCGCCGCCTGCGCAAGATCCTCCGGCAGATAGATCGTCGTATCCGCCAGCATACGCAGCACAAGAATGACCGAGATCACGATCACACCGAGCACAAAGCCGATCGCGCTGTCAAACCCGGTTCTCGGCGCAGTCTTTTCCGACGCGACCTCCGGCCGGTCGACGACCTCCACGCCGCCTGCCTTGGTGATGCGGATGATCTCCGTCGGCGCAATCGTCGCAAACGCAGCCGCGATCCGGCAGGCAAGCTCCGGATCGGCGGAAGTCACCACCACCTCCAGCAGCTGTGTGTCCGAAATAACGGAGACCTTCACCATGCGGCTGAGCTCTTTTCTCGACAGTGCCGTCTCCCCGCGGATATCCGTCAGGACGGAATCCAGGACGGAATTACTCTCCAGGATCTTCGAATACGTCGCGGCAAGGCTCTCCGCCGCCTGCAGGTCACTGTTATTGATCGTATCATGTGCGGCGTTGTTCGCGCTGTTATAAACGTAAAAGCTCACGCGGGACTCATACGTCGGCGTGACAAACACGGTGATCACCGTGTAGACCAGCGCGGCCGCAACAACACCCGCCAGCAGCACCCAGTGAAACCTGGACAGCAGGAGCTTCAGGATATCGCCAAAGGCGATCTCGCTGCTTCCGGCAGCGCCTCGCGGTCTGTTATCGTCGTTCATAGAGCGGTTCCCTCCAAATGCGTTTTTTCATCTTCATCGTGCGCCGTCTCCGCGCAGCACCACGCCGACGGTTTTTAAAATGCAGCGTAGATCCATCCAGACCGACCTGCGCTCGATATACACCATATCGTAAATGATCTTCTCCTCTGGCTTCAGGTCGTAGCCGCCGTTGACCTGCGCATAACCGGTCAATCCGGGAATCACGGTCAGGCGGTTGGAAAAGCCGATGATGGATTGCTCGAACTTCCTGTAGAAGCACGCACGCTCCGGCCGCGGGCCGACAAAGCTCATGTCGCCCTTGAGAATGTTCCAGATCTGCGGAAGCTCATCGAGCCGCGTCCGGCGCAAGAACGCGCCAAAGCGCGTGCAGCGCGCATCATCCGCATCCGCCCATCGCGGTCCGTCCCGCTCGGCATCTTCGCACATGGAGCGGAACTTGTACATGATGAACGGCTTGCCGTCCTTGCCCAGACGCTCCTGCTTGAAAATCGGATCGCCCGGCGAGTCGAGTGCGATGATCAGCGCGATGACCGACATCGGAAACGTAAACACGATCAGCCCGATCAATGCAAAGCAAGTGTCAAGCGTCCTCTTAACGGTTAGATATACCCACTTTCCGGCGACGCAGGGCCGCTCTATGTACATCACACGCTGCACGGTATCATTTTTCGCGCCCGGATAGAATATCGCCGTCTCCATCATTCTCTCCCCATCTCTCATTTCTCTTTTCTCTTCGCATTTGTATCCGTGGAGTTGCCGCCAAAGCGCAGGTCATTTTCTTATGTTTTAATGTAAGAACACGTTATGGGTAGTAGATTTTGGTCAATTATAACACATTTTTGCCGGCAAACAACTTCTACGTGCGTCAAAATAACATATTTTTTGTATTTTTGTGCACTTTTTTAGCGAATGCGCACATAAAATGACATGGAAAGCGCCAAAAGTGAGCTGGACAATGGTCAAGATGCAGGAAGTCCGCGCTTACGTTTCCCTGCTGCCGCACATTTTTCTCTCTGTGCGCACACGCCGAACAGGCGTGCGGATGCGTAAAGGGGCGCGGCGCTTGCACATATCAGCGAAAAAACGCTGCGAACGGATGGAATTTTTGTGTCGTGCTCCCATGGAAAATGCTGCGTCGGGAATTGACTTTTCCCGCCGCGTCTGAGATAATGAACACATTGAAAGCACAGGCAACTGACGGAGCGTGGAGCACACCACATGGGAGCCTGCTGTAATACGAACTGTCGACCGTCTGGGCAAACCTGTAACCATGGGATTCCATGGGCAACGGGTTTACCCTTTTTTTATGTTCATTTCATCTTTTAAGGAGGATCTCATGAAAAAAGCAGCAGTCATTATGGGCAGCGATTCCGATTGGCCGGTCGTCAAGGCGGCCTGCCAGCAGCTCGACGCCTTCGGCATCCCCTACGAGGCGCACATCCTCAGCGCGCACCGTTCCCCGGCCGCCGCAGCGGACTTCGCCAAAGACGCCCGCGCCAACGGCTTCGGCGTGCTCATCTGCGCAGCCGGAATGGCGGCGCACCTCGCGGGCGCATTCGCCGCCAACTCCACCCTGCCGGTCATCGGCATCCCCATGAAGGGCGGCGCGGTCGACGGGCTCGACGCACTGCTGTCTACCGTGCAGATGCCCAGCGGCATCCCGGTAGCGACCGTGGCCATCAACGGCGCGAAAAACGCCGCCGTGCTCGCGGCGCAGATCCTCGCCGTCAGTGACGAAGCACTGGCCGAAAAGCTCGATGCGCAGCGTGTCGAAATGGCGCAGCAGATCGCCGCGAAGGAAGCCAGGCTTCAGGCGGAGCTGTCCTGCTGAGCGACGGCGCAGCGCCCCTCTTTTCAGGACAACGAACATCCACACAACCCCGATCAACAATTATTTTGGAGGTATCATCATGGAACTTGTTTACACTGGCAAGACCAAAAATGTTTATGCGCTGGAAAACGGCAACTACCTGCTCAAGTTCAAGGACGACTGCACCGGTAAGGACGGCGTGTTCGATCCCGGTGAGAACGCCGTGGGCCTGACCATCGACGGTGTAGGCGATGTGAACCTGCGCATGAGCATCTACTTCTTTGAGAAGATCAATGCCGCCGGCATCAAGACCCACTTTGTCAGTGCCGACCTGAGCAATACCACCATGGAAGTCCTCCCCGCCAAAGTCTTTGGCCATGGTCTGGAAGTTATCTGCCGCCGCAAGGCCGTCGGCTCGTTCATCCGCCGCTACGGCGACCTCATCGAGTCCGGCGCCGACCTGCCCTACTACGTCGAGACGACTCTGAAGGACGACGCCAAGGGCGATCCGCTGATCACCAAGGATGCGCTGGTCGCGCTGGGCGTGATGACCGACGCGCAGTACGAGGATCTGAAGGCGCAGACCCAGCAGATCACGAAGATCGTCGCCGACGACCTGAAGGAAAAGGGCATGGAGCTCTATGACATCAAGTTTGAGTTCGGCTACGCGCCCGACGGCAGCGTCATGCTCATCGACGAAGTCGCCAGCGGCAATATGCGCGTCTACAAGGACGGTCAGTACGTGGATCCCATGACGCTCTCTGAGCTGTTTTTCGCGTAATGGGCGGATATTTCGGAGCGTTTTCCCACCGTGAGGTGGGACTGGATGTGTTTTTCGGCACGGACTACCACTCCCACCTCGGCACACGCCGGGGCGGAATGGTGGTCTACGGGCACGAAAACGGGTTTGTGCGTGAGATCCACAACATTGAAAACACGCCCTTCCGCACAAAGTTTGAGACCAACCTGCATGAGTTCAAGGGCTACGTCGGCATCGGCTGCATCAGCGACACGGACCCGCAGCCGCTGCTTGTGCGCTCGCACCTCGGTCTGTATGCCATCTGCACGGTGGGCATCATCAATAACATCGACGAGCTGATCGACACCTACTTCTCCGACCACGGACACCAGTTCATGGCGCAGAGCAGCGGTAAGGTCAACGTCTCGGAGCTGGTCGCCGCCCTCATCAACATGAAGGAAAACCTCGTGGAGGGCATTTTGTATGCGCAGGAGATGATCCGCGGCTCCATCACGATCCTGCTGATGACGCCGGACGGCATTCTGGCCGCCCGCGACAAGCTGGGACGGCTGCCCGTTCTGGTCGGCAAGCATCCGGACGGCAGTCTGTGCGTCTCGTTTGAATCGTTCGCCTATCACAAGCTCGGCTACGAGGATGCCTACGAGCTCGGCCCGCGCGAGATCGTGGCACTGACGCGAAACGGCTACGAGACCGTCTCGCCCGCGGGCAATGAGATGAAGATCTGCGGCTTCCTCTGGACGTACTACGGATACCCCAACTCGAATTATGAGGGCGTGAACGTCGAGGTCATGCGCTATCACAACGGCGACATCATGGCGCGGCAGGAGCTTGCGCAGGGTCGCCTGCCCGATGTGGACTACGTCGCGGGCGTGCCGGATTCCGGCGTGCCGCACGCCATCGGCTACGCCAACCGCAGCGGCAAGCCCTTTGCCAGGCCCTTTGTCAAGTACACGCCCACATGGCCGCGCTCGTTCACCCCGGACAATCAGGAAGTGCGCAATCAGGTGGCCAAGATGAAGCAGATCCCCGTGTCCGAGCTCATCGAGGGGAAAAAGCTGCTGTTCGTGGACGACTCCATCGTGCGCGGCACGCAGCTGCGTGAGACGGTGGACTTCCTCTACGAGTCGGGCGCAAAAGAGGTGCATATGCGCTCTGCCTGCCCGCCCATCATGTACAGCTGCAAGTATCTGAACTTCTCGCGCGGCAACTCCGACATGGAGCTGCTGGCGCGGCGCGTGGTGCAGGAGCTTGAGGGCGACGAGGGGCAGAAGCATCTCGACGAATACGCCGACGCCTCTACCGAGCGCGGAAAGTGCCTGCTGAGCTCCATCTGCAAAAAATTCGGTTTTGACTCTCTCGGATACCAATCTCTTGACGGCGTACTGGAGGCCATCGGCATCGACCGGGACAAGGTCTGCACGTACTGCTGGAACGGAAAGGAATAATCGACATGGAAAACTCTCGATCCGCCGCTTACGCGGCAGCCGGTGTGGACATCACGGCCGGCTACGAAGGCGTCAAGCTCATGCGCGATGACGTCAAGCGCACCCGCATCCCCGGCGTGGTGTCGGATATCGGCGGCTTCGGCGGCCTGTTTGCCCCCGATGTCACCGGCATGAGCGAGCCTGTGCTCGTCTCGGGCACGGACGGCGTCGGCACGAAGCTGCGTCTGGCCGAGCTCATGGGCAAGCACGACACCATCGGCATCGACTGCGTGGCCATGTGCGTCAACGACGTGATCTGCTGCGGCGCAAAGCCCCTGTTTTTCCTTGACTACATCGCCATCGGCAAGAACGTGCCCGAAAAGGTCGCGTCCATCGTCTCCGGCGTCGCCGAGGGCTGCGTGCAGGCCGGCTGCGCCCTCATCGGCGGCGAGACGGCCGAGCACCCCGGCATGATGGCGGCCGACGACTACGACCTGGCCGGCTTCACCGTCGGTCTCGTGGACAAGCCGAAGGTCATCGACTCCGGCCGCATGGCAGCGGGCGACGTGGTACTGGCTCTGCCCTCGTCCGGCTTCCACTCCAACGGCTATTCGCTCGTGCGCAAGGTGTTCGACGTGGAGAACACCGATCTCAACCGCTACTATGACGAGCTCGGCGAGACGCTGGGCGAGGCGCTGCTGCGCCCGACCGTGATCTACGTCAAGCCCGTTCTGCGCTGCATCGACGCTGCCGACGTGCGCGGCGTGAGCCACATCACCGGCGGCGGCTTCTACGAAAACGTCCCGCGCTGCATCCCCGACGGGCTGTGCGCCCGCATCGACAAGGCCGCGATCCGCACGCCCGCTGTCTTCGGTCTGCTGCAGGCCAAGGGCGGCATTGACGAGCACGATATGTTCAACACCTTCAACATGGGCGTGGGCATGGTCGTCGTCGTCAGCCCCGAGACCGCCGAGGCGGCGCTCGGCGCGCTCAGGGCCGAGGGCATCGACGCCTACGTCTGCGGCGAGATCGTCACCGGCGAGGAAAAAATCTGTCTATGCTGAAACAGCATGCCGGCAAAGGAGAAGACCTGAGTATGAACAAAGCAAAGATCGCCGTGCTGGTCTCCGGCGGCGGCACAAATCTGCAGGCGCTGCTCGACGCACAGGCGGCAGGCGCGCTTGCCCACGGTGAGATCACGCTGGTGGTCTCGTCCAACGAGGGTGCTTACGCGCTGACGCGGGCGGCCAATGCCGGCATCCGCGCGCAGACGATCTCACCGAAGCAGTGCGGCGGTCAGGCCGCCTTTGAGACGGCACTGTCGGCGCTTCTGGCGCAGCAGGAGATCGATCTGATCGTGCTGGCCGGTTTCCTGACCATCCTGAGCGCGGACTTCACCGCGCGCTGGCCGTCGCGCATCCTGAACGTGCACCCCTCCCTGATCCCCGCGTTCTGCGGCAAGGGGATGTACGGTCTGAAGGTCCACGAAGCGGCACTTCGAACGGGCGTGAAGGTCACGGGCGCGACGGTGCATTTTGTCAATGAGATCCCGGACGGCGGACGCATCCTGCTGCAAAAGGTGGTGGAGGTCCTGCCGGATGACACGCCAGAAACACTCCAGCGCCGGGTCATGGAGCAGGCGGAATGGCAGCTCCTGCCGCGAGCGGCGGAGCTGGTCTCGGAACAAATCGTAAAGGAGAAGTGCAATGCTTGACTTTCTCACCCTTCTGCGGGAAAATCCCTATCCCGGCCGCGGCATTCTTGTCAGCCGTGACCTCGTCTACTATTTCATCATGGGCCGCAGCGCCAACAGCCGCAACCGCATCTTTGTCACGACGGGCGACGGCATCCGCACCGAAGCGTATGACCCCGCGAAGCTGGAAGACCCCAGCCTCATCATCTACCACCCCGTGCGCACCATGGGCAGCGCGCTCGTGGTCACGAACGGCGACCAGACGGACACCGTCTGCCAGTACGGCGACTTCCGCAAGGGGCTCATGACCCGCGAATACGAGCCGGATGACCCGAACTGGACGCCGCGCATCTCCGCTATCCTCAATGCCGACGGCTCGTTTGAGCTCTCGATCCTCAAGCGCAAAAACGGGCGCTGCCTGCGCGAATTTTTCTGCTATGAGGGCGTCGACGCCGGACAGGGATACTTCATCAGCACCTATCAGGGCGACGGCAATCCCCTGCCGACCTTCGCCGGCGAGCCGCTGGAGGTCACCGTGCCGACGCCGGAGGAAGTCTGGCAGGCACTCAACGCGGACAACAAGGTGTCCCTTTACACGAACGTGAACGGCGAGGTACGCCTGTTCAACAAAAATCTGGGCGATTAAGGAGGCCGTAACGATATGAATGCGCTGGAACTGAAATATGGCTGCAACCCCAACCAGAAGCCGTCCCGAGTCTTTATGCGCGACGGGTCTGACCTGCCGTTCACTGTCCTCAACGGCAAGCCCGGCTACATCAACCTGCTAGACGCACTCAACTCCTGGCAGCTCGTCAAGGAGCTCAAGGCCGCCACCGGCCTGCCCGCCGCTGCCAGCTTCAAGCACGTGTCCCCCGCCGGTGCGGCCGTCGGCATGCCGCTGAGCGAGGTGGACAAGAAGATCTACTTCGTTGACCCGGCCGCGGAGCTCACGCCCATCGCCTGCGCCTACATCCGCGCGCGCGGCGTTGACCGCCTGTGCTCCTACGGTGACTGGGCGGCGCTGTCCGATACCTGTGACGCTGCGACCGCGAGCTACCTCAAGGATGAGGTGTCCGACGGCATCATCGCCCCGGGCTACACCGACGAGGCGCTGGAGATTCTGAAAACCAAGAAAAAGGGCAACTACAACGTCGTGCAGATCGATCCGGACTATCTGCCCGCCGCGACGGAGCACAAGGACGTGTTCGGCATCACCTTCGAGCAGGGGCGCAACGACCTCGTGATCGATAAGGACATGCTCACGAACATCGTCTCGGAAAATAAGGATCTGCCCGAAAACGCGAAGATCGATATGATCGTCGCCCTCATCACGCTCAAGTACACGCAGTCCAACTCCGTCTGCTACGTCAAGGACGGTCAGGCCATCGGCGTGGGCGCAGGGCAGCAGAGCCGCATCCACTGCACGCGTCTGGCCGGACAGAAGGCGGACAACTGGTATCTGCGCCAGCACCCGAAGGTCCTCGCGCTGCAGTTCGTGGACGACATCCGCCGTCCCGACCGCGACAACGCCATCGACGTCTACACCTCCGACGAGTATGAGGATGTACTGGCCGACGGCGTGTGGCAGAACACCTTCAAGGTGCGCCCCGAGGTGCTGACCGCCGAGGAAAAGAAGGCATGGATCGCAACGCAGACCGGCGTCACCGTCGGCAGCGACGCGTTCTTCCCCTTCGGCGACAATGTCGAGCGCGCGAGAAAATCCGGCGTGACCTACATCGCAGAGCCGGGCGGCTCGATCCGCGACGACCACGTCATCGCCACCGCCGACAAGTACGGCATGGTGCTGGCCTTCACCGGCGCGCGCCTGTTCCACCACTGAGTCATCACATGCATATCCGTTTTTGCCGCCGCACAGATCCCGCTTGGCATTTGCGCGGCGGCAAACAAAAATACTAAGAAGATAGAGGGAGAGCGCCATGAACCTTCTGGTCATCGGCGGTGGCGGCCGTGAGCACGCCATCGTCAGAAAACTGAAAGAGAACCCCGAAGTGGAGACGATCTACTGCCTGCCCGGAAACGGCGGCATCGCGGCCGACGCCGTGTGCGTTGCGGACATCGGCGCGAAGGACATCCCCGCGCAAGTCACCTTTGCCAAGAGCCACGATATTGATTTTGCCGTGGTCGCACCGGACGATCCGCTGGTGCTCGGCGCGGTGGACGCGCTGGAGGCCGCCGGTATCCCCTGCTTCGGCCCGGAGGCGAAAGCCGCCATCATCGAGGGCAGCAAGGTCTTTTCCAAGAATCTGATGAAAAAGTACGGCATCCCGACGGCGGAGTATCAGGTGTTTACCGACGCCGGTGCCGCCATTGACTATGTCAAGACCTGTCCCCTGCCCGTCGTCGTCAAGGCTGACGGTCTGGCGCTGGGAAAGGGCGTGCTGATCGCAGAGGATCGCGCGGCCGCCGTCGCAGCAGTCGAGACCATCATGCTCGACCGTGCCTTCGGCAACAGCGGCAGTCAGGTGGTCATTGAGGAATTTCTCACCGGACCGGAAGTCTCCGTGCTCGCCTTTACGGACGGCAAGACCGTCGTGCCCATGGTGTCCTCGATGGACCACAAGCGGGCGCACGACCATGACGAGGGGCTCAACACCGGCGGCATGGGCACCGTCGCCCCGAACCCGTATTACACGGATGACATCGCCCGTACATGCATGGACACCATCTTTCTGCCCACCATGCGCGCGATGAACGCCGAGGGGCGCACGTTCCGCGGCTGCCTGTATTTCGGCCTGATGCTGACGCCGAACGGCCCGAAGGTCATCGAATACAACTGCCGCTTCGGCGACCCCGAGACGCAGGTCGTCCTGCCGCTGCTCGAGAGCGACCTGCTGACGATCATGCAGGCCTGCCGCAACGGCACGCTCGCCGAGACGGAGGTCAAATTCTCCGACGGCGCCGCCTGCTGTGTCATCATGGCGTCCGACGGCTACCCGGAGCACTATGAAAAGGGCTTTGCCATCACGATGCCCGCCGAGACCGCCGCACACACCTATGTGGCGGGCGCAAAGCTGACAGACGGCAAGCTGCTGACCAGCGGCGGGCGCGTGCTCGGCGTGACCGCAACGGCGCAGGATCTCAGGAGCGCCGTGGAAAAAGCGTACACGATGGTGCAGAGCGTGCAGTTTGACAATGCGTTCTACCGCCATGACATCGGCCAGCGCGCCCTCAAGGCGCTGGAACAGTGAAGGGAGAGAGCGCAGGCATGGTTTACAGAGTATACGTAGAAAAGAAGGCGGCGCTGGCAAACGAGGCGCGCGCCCTGCTGGAGAATCTGCGGGCATTTCTGGGCATCGAGTCCCTGACGGGGCTGCGCCTGTTCAACCGCTATGACCTCGAGGGCATCAGCCGGGAGCTGTTTGACTACACCGTCAAAACGGTGCTGTCCGAGCCCCAGCTCGACATCGTGACGGACGCGCTGCCGCAGGGCGACGCGGTGTTTGCCGTGGAGTATCTGCCCGGTCAGTATGACCAGCGCGCCGATTCCGCCGCGCAGTGTGTGCAGATCCTGTCGCAGGGCGAGCGTCCGCTCGTGCGCACCGCACGCGTGTATGCACTCGAGGGCAAGCTGACGGATGCCGAGATCGCCGCGATCAAGCAGTATGTCATCAACCCCGTCGAGAGCCGCGAGGCATCTCTGGAGCTGCCGGAGACGCTGCGCATGGAGTATGACATCCCCACCACCGTGCGCACCGTGGAGGGCTTCACCGCGATGGACAGCACTGCGCTCGATGCGCTGCGTGATGAGCTCGGTCTCGCTATGGATCTGGACGATCTGACGTTCCTGCAGCGCTATTTCCGCGACGATGAGCGCCGCGAGCCCACCATCACCGAGATCCGCGTGGTGGACACTTACTGGTCCGATCACTGCCGTCACACCACCTTCTCCACCCACATCGACAACGTGGAGATCGATGATCCCGCGATCCGGGCCGCCTACGAGCGGTATCTGGCCGCGCGCGTGGAGGTCTACGGCGAGGAAAAGGCCGCCAAGCGCCCCCAGACCCTCATGGACATCGCCACCATCGGCGCAAAGACCCTCAAAAAGCGCGGCCTGCTGCCGGAGCTCGACGAGAGTGAGGAGATCAATGCCTGCTCCATCCACGTCACCGCCACGGTCGACGGCGAGGCGCAGGACTGGCTGCTGATGTTCAAAAACGAGACCCACAACCACCCCACCGAGATCGAGCCCTTCGGCGGCGCGGCCACCTGCATCGGCGGCTGCATCCGCGACCCGCTCTCCGGCCGCGCCTATGTGCATCAGGCCATGCGCGTGACCGGCGCGGGCGACCCGAGAGTCGCGCTCGACAAGACGCTGCCCGGCAAGCTGCCGCAGCGCAAGCTGTGCCAGACTGCCGCCGCGGGCTACTCCTCCTACGGCAACCAGATCGGTCTCGCCACCGGTCATGTGGCGGAGCTCTATCACGAGGGCTACATCGCCAAGCGTCTGGAATGCGGCGCCGTGGTGGCGGCCGCGCCCGCATACAACGTCCGCCGCGAGTGCCCCGCGCCCGGCGATGTGGTCATCCTGCTGGGCGGCCGCACGGGTCGTGACGGCATCGGCGGTGCGACCGGCTCGTCCAAGAGTCACAACCTGAAATCGCTTGCGACCATGGCCTCCGAGGTGCAAAAGGGCAACGCGCCCGAGGAGCGCAAGATCCAGCGCCTGTTCCGCAACGGCGACGTGACCCGTCTCATCAAGCGCTGCAACGACTTCGGCGCGGGCGGTGTCAGTGTTGCCATCGGCGAACTGGCCGACGGTCTGCGCATCGATCTGGATGCCGTGCGCAAGAAGTACGACGGTCTCGACGGCACGGAGCTTGCCATCTCCGAATCGCAGGAGCGCATGGCCGTGGTCGTCGCCGCCGAGGATGTGGACACCTTCATTGCAGCTGCCAAGGCGGAAAACCTCGAGGCGTATCAGGTGGCCGTCGTCACCGAGGACGCCCGCATGGTCATGGAGTGGAACGGTGCGGTCATCGCCGACCTCAGCCGTGCCTTCCTCAACACCAACGGTGCTGTCAAGCACGCCGGTGTGCGCGTGGCGCGCAAGGATCGCTCCGCGCTCGCAAAGCCCCGCTTCCAGTCCCTGCGCGAGATGGCCTCCAGCCTCCGCTGCGCCTCCCGCCGCGGTCTCATGGAGCGCTTTGACAGCACCATCGGCGCGGGCTCGATCCTGATGCCGTACGGCGGCAGGACGCAGCGCTCCCCCGCACAGGCGATGGCCGCCGTGTTCCCGGTCCTGCCCGGTCAGGAGACGGATCAGGCCAGCGTCATGGCCTGGGGCTGCGACCCGGAGCAGACGAGTACCGATCCCTACATCGGCGCATACAACGCGGTCTACACCTCGATGGCGAAGCTCGTCGCCGCCGGTGCCGACTACAAGAAAGCCTACCTCTCCTTCCAGGAGTTTTTCGAGAAGCTGCGCACCGAGCCGGAGCGCTGGGGCAAGCCCTTTGCCGCCCTGCTCGGCACGGTGGACGCCCAGCTCGAGCTCGGCGCTGCCGCCATCGGCGGCAAGGACTCCATGTCCGGCACGTTCCTCGATCTCGATGTGCCGCCCACGCTCATCTCCTTTGCCATCGCGCCGCTGAAAACGGACGAGGTGCTCTCCACGGAGTTTAAGGCCGCGGGTCATCCCGTGTACCTGTTCTCCGGTGCAGACGCCGACGGCGTCAAGACCGCATGGGAGGCGCTGCACGCACTCGCACGCAGCGGAAAAGTCCGCGCCGCGTGGGCCGTGGAAAACGGCCTGAGCGAGGCCGTGATGAATATGTCCTTCGGCAACGAGATCGGCTTCAGCGCCGAAAACACGGCCGTGGACTGGAACGCGCTCTATCCCGGCGCGATCGTGGCAGAGCTCACCGAGGACACGGCGGACGCCGTCCGTCTGGGTGTCACCACCGCCGAGCCCATCGTGCGCATCGGTGATGACAGCGCCGCCATTTCGGAGCTGCTGGCACTCAATGAGGGCGTGTTGGAATCCGTCTACCCGAGCCGCACGGCAACCGATACGGCGCAAGTCCCGGTGCTGTCCGCCCCCACCGTGCAGCGCGTCGCGCCCAAGATTGGCGTGGCCGTGCCCAAGGTGCTCATCCCCGTGTTCCCCGGCACGAACTGCGAATACGACTCTGCCCGTGCCGTGCGGCGCGCCGGACTCGAGCCGGAGATCCTCGTGCTCAACAACCAGTCCGCGCAGGACGTGGCCGACTCCATCAGCCGGTTTGCCGGCGCTGCGCGCAGCAGCCAGATCATCTTCGTCCCCGGCGGCTTCTCCGGCGGCGACGAGCCCGACGGCTCGGCCAAGTTCATCACTGCCTTCTTCCGCAACCCGGAGGTGCGGGATGCGACCATGGATCTGCTGAAAAACCGCGACGGTCTCATGCTCGGCATCTGCAACGGCTTCCAGGCGCTCATCAAGCTCGGTCTCGTGCCCTACGGTGAGATCATTGACACGGACGCGTCCTGCCCGACGCTGACCTTCAACACGATCGGCCGCCACCAGTCGCGTCTGGTGCGCACCCGCATCGCCTCCAACCGCTCTCCGTGGCTGGCCGGCACGCAGGTCGGCGATGTGTACACCGTCCCCATCTCCCACGGTGAGGGCCGCTTCCTGTGCAGTGAGGAGCTCGTGCGCAAGCTCGCCGACAACGGTCAGATCATCACACAGTACGTCGACGCCGACGGCGTGCCCGGCATGGACGTGGACGTTAACCCCAACGGCTCGATCTGGGCCATTGAGGGCATCACGTCTCCGGACGGCCGCGTCCTCGGCAAGATGGGCCACGCCGAGCGCATCGGCGACGGCCTGTATCAGAACGTGGACGGCTGCTACGATATGAAGCTGTTCCAGTCCGCGAAGAAGTACTTTGACATTTGATAAGGGAGGGCTCGCAACATGATGACGGATATTGAGATCGCCCAGCAGTGCCGGATGCACCCGATCGCGGACATCGCCGCCACCGCCGGTATCGACGAATCCTATCTCGAACAGTACGGCCGCTATAAGGCCAAGATCGACCCGCAGCTGCTCAAGGATCGCGCCGAGCGTCCGGACGGCAAGCTCATCCTCGTGACGGCCATCAACCCCACCCCTGCGGGTGAGGGCAAGACCACGACCTCCGTCGGTCTGGCAGACGGTCTGCGCAAGATCGGCAAGAACGCCGTGGCTGCGCTGCGTGAGCCGTCTCTCGGTCCGGTGTTCGGCGTCAAGGGCGGCGCTGCCGGCGGCGGCTATGCGCAGGTCGTGCCCATGGAGGACATCAATCTCCACTTCACCGGTGATTTTCACGCCATCGGCGCAGCCAATAACCTGCTGGCCGCCATGCTCGATAACCACATCCAGCAGGGCAACGCCCTGGGCATCGACGTCAAGCAGATCACGTGGAAGCGCTGCGTGGACATGAACGACCGCCAGCTGCGCCAAATCGTGGACGGTCTCGGCGGACGCATTCAGGGTGTGCCCCGCGAGGACGGCTTTGACATCACCGTGGCCTCCGAGGTCATGGCGGTACTGTGCCTCGCCAGCGACATCACCGATCTCAAGGCGCGGCTCGGCCGGATGATCGTGGCCTACACCTTCGACGGCAAGCCCGTCACCGCCCACGACCTCAAGGCCGAGGGCGCGATGACCGCGCTGCTCAAGGATGCGCTCAAGCCCAACCTCGTGCAGACGCTTGAGGGCACGCCCACGCTCATCCACGGCGGTCCGTTTGCGAACATCGCCCACGGCTGCAACTCCGTCACCGCGACGCGCATGGCGCTCAAGTTGGGCGACTATGTCGTGACCGAGGCCGGCTTCGGCGCGGATCTGGGCGCGGAGAAGTTTCTGGACATTAAGTGCCGTCTGGCGGGGCTGCGCCCGAACGCCGTGGTCATTGTGGCCACCGTGCGTGCGCTCAAGAGCCACGGCGGTGTGCCCAAGGCCGAGCTGAACACGGAGAATCTGGATGCTCTGGAAAAGGGTCTGCCCAATCTGCTGCACCATGTCAACACCATCCGCAGCACGTATCACCTGCCGTGCGTGGTCGCGATCAACGCCTTTCCCACCGACACGGAAGCCGAGCTGCGGCTCGTGGAGGACAAGTGCCGGGAGCTTGGCGTGCGCGCCGTGCTCTCCGAGGTCTGGGCCAAGGGCGGCGAGGGCGGCAAGGCGCTGGCTGAAGAGGTCGTGCGCCTGTGCGAGCAGCCCTGCACGGAGGAATTTACCTTCTCCTACCCCACCGACACCACGCTTGTCAACAAGCTCAACGCCATCGTGCAGCGCGTCTACGGCGGCGCGCAGGCCGTGCTGACCCCCGCTGCCCAGAAGCAGGCAGAGCGGCTCACAGAGCTCGGCTTCGGTGATCTGCCGGTGTGCATGGCAAAGACGCAGTACTCCCTGTCGGATGATCCCACTCTGCTGGGCGCGCCCAAGGATTTTGCCGTCACCGTGCGCAGCCTGAAGGTCAGCGCCGGTGCGGGCTTCATCGTTGCCCTGACGGGCGAGATCATGACCATGCCGGGTCTGCCCAAGGTCCCCGCCGCCGAGAAGATCGACGTGGACGAAAACGGCAGGATCACCGGTCTGTTCTGAGCTGCCGGATAACCGCATATGAAAAGAGGCCGCGATCGTGTGATCGCGGCCTCTGTGTCTTTGCAGATATAAAAATTCGGAGCAAGCCATACAGCTTGCTCCGAGTGGTCGGAGTGGCGAGACTTGAACTCGCGGCCTCATGGTCCCGAACCATGCGCGCTACCATCTGCGCTACACCCCGATGCAGCTTTTTCATTATAATGATTTGCAGCACGCTTGTCAAGCAAAATCTCACTTTTCGCGGAGAAATATTTGTCGATTCTTGTTTTCGGAAACTCTGCATCTTTCTGCTATTTTTCTCTTGACAGCGGCAGCGCCTGACCCTATACTAAAGATGCTGCGGTCAGCCCTGTCTTGCAAACTTTGCTGACTACATCGCTGGAGACCGGAACATCCGGTCTCCCTTTTTTCATTTCCAGCAAAAAACCGGCGGATATGCGTAAGGCACATCCGCCGGTGCTTTTCATGCTTCGCCGCTGCACAGGGGCGCACGCTGCTGCCCCATCGTATAGACCATGTCCCAAAAGCGCAGGTCAAACCGGCAGCAGTTTTCAAAGATCTCACACAGGTGCTGCACCGTCGCCTCGTCGACGGAAGCGCCGAGTGCGTCGATGCGGTCGATCAGATCCTGATTGGTCTGGCGGTAGGCATCCGACACATAGCCCGCGAACCACGCGCCGTAGCGTTCATCCGAAAGTGCGTTCGGATAGCGTGCGGTCATCTGCTCGGCCACATACGCATAGCTCCAGGAGCAGTTGAGCAGCGTCACGAGTCCGGTCAGCACATCGCCCGCCTGCGCCTCGCAGATCATATAGTGCGTGTAGGCGCTGTTGTCGATGTGCGGGCGCGCGGCGTCGATCTCCGCATCCGTGACGCCGAGACGCCGCATATACGGCAGGTGCGTGCGATACGTCTCGCCGATCGTATCCGAGAGCTGCGTGCTCAGAAAACGGATCTGCTCAAAATCATCCGCCTTGGGGATGATGGCCGCAAAGATCTTCACATAATCGCGCAGGTACAGATAGTCCTGCAGCATATAGTACCGGAACTTCTCCTCCGGCAGCGTGCCGTCCGCCATCTGCACCACAAAGGGGTGGCTCAGATACTGCGGCCAGATCTTCTCCGCGCACGCATAGATCCTCTGGGAAAGCTTCACCTCGCGCCTCGCTTATTTGTGTGCGATGATCGCGACATAACCGCCGCTCTGATAGCCGGGCACAACGTCCTCTACAACCTCGTTGGTGTACATGGGGTTGCGCAGCAGCGTCTGATAGAATGCAAAGTCATGGAAGCCGAGCGACTTGAGCACGTCGATCTTCTCCTCAGTGGAGTGCCACACACCCGCGCAGCACAGCTCCAGCGGGTACGGCAGCTCGGGCATGACGCCGTTGAGCGAGGGGTGATCAAACGTGCCGGCTTCCTTCGCCAGCAGGTACATGAAGCCGAACGCGCTCTCCTTGGGCACATCCAGCGAAATAAACATTCCGTTCGGCTTGAGCGCCTTCTTGCAGACGTTGAACGCATACGCCAGGTCCTCCATGTAGCTGGAGCTGCCGTTGAGATAGATCACGTCGTAGGCGTTGTCCTCGAGCTCTGCCTCCTCAATCGCACCGAACGAGATCACGTTCACGCCGCGCTTTTGCGCGATCGCACCCATGTCACGCGAGGGCTCGATGCCCTCGATGCCGCTGCAGTCGATCATGCTCTCGAACAGGCCGCTGCCGCAGCCGACGGAGAGCACGCGCTTGCCGGAAATGTCGCCAAGCACTTTCTGGAACAGGCGGAGCTCGCTCTGGAACAGGTTTTCATTGGTCATGAACCATGCGTCATACTGTGCCGCATAGCCGTCAAATTTCGGTTTCATCTTCGTATCGTCCTTTCTGATCTACAAACTTCATAGGGGCGCTTGCCGCGCGCTGCGTGTACTGTGCGACGGTGCGCGGCCATTCGGTATCATAGCATAAAAGCGCCTGTCCCGCAACGGTATTGTGCGCGGGGCAAAAAGTTTTCAGGGCAGAAAAATCCCTCAGCGCAGCGCTGAGGGATGATGTGTAAAAATCACGCAGCACTGTCTGGCAGCGAAGCGGCACTGACCGGAAAGGTGAAATAGGTATCGGGATAGGGCTCATTTTCCAGCGTGAAGTGCCACCACTCCCCTGCATACGGCCGGAAGCCGTGCCGGACCATCACATCGCGCAGCAGCGCGCGCATGGCCGACTGCTCGGCGCTGATACCGGAAAAATCCGCGTGGCTGCGTGCGCCGAAATAATCAAACGTGCCGCCCATATCGACCTCGCGCCCCGTGCGCAGCTCCAGCAGCGTCAGATCGACCGTGCTGCCGCGGCTGTGACCGGAACGCTCGGCAATGTAGCCCTGCGAAAAAAGCGCACTTTTTTCCGTCTCCGGGTAGAAATACGCCTGCATGCGGGTATCATCCGCATCCTGCGCCCAGCGCACGAACTGCGTCACCGCCGTCTGCGGGCGGTAGGCATCGAACACTTTCAGCCGGTAGCCCATGGCAGCCACCTCATCACTGACCGCCCTGAGAGCCTCCGCCGCCTGTGCGGTCAGCAGCGCGACCGGCTGCTCATACCCGTCGATGCGCTCGCCCACGAAGTTATAGGTCGAATAATAGCGCATCTCAAGGATCACATCCGGCACGACCTCACTCAGCAGGACAAAACCGGAGGCATCCTCCTCCGGCGGCACAGCCGCTCCCTGCTCAGGCGCTGCGGATGTGGCCGCCGTCGGTGCCGGCAGCGGCTGTTCACCGCTTTTTCCGGCACAGGCCGGAAGCGCAGTCAGCAGCACCAGACACAATATTAAACAAAGCAATCGTCTTATGCGCATATCCTCACCCCGCGACAAAATCCTTGCGATGATTCTATCATGTTTTCGGCGCGTAGTAAATACGGCGCTGCGATGCAGCGCACTGACAGCGGCCAAGATTCTGCGCAAAGCAAACCCCTCCTGCAATATCAGATCGCAGGAGGGGATTTTGGCAAATGACTCTAATTTTGATAGAAACCCGTTAAGGGGGTGCAATTACGGTTTGGAGGGGGGTGCATTTTTGATTTT
>PPYE01384191.1_pt1 | contig 87923 bp, 49 predicted proteins | sample 1559881 | NCBI WGS metagenome assembly PPYE01 (sample SAMN08240022, study PRJNA423297) | Human gut metagenome, whole genome shotgun sequencing project.
ATTTTCTTACGGGCATTTTTATTTTATCGGCTGAAAGACAGCCGATAAAATTGGCGTGGCGGAAAATAGTATGGTTACGAAACTATTTATTTCAGGCTGTGGAACTATCAGTTTCAAGCGTTAGAAACTAAAAGTTTCAAGGCAGGAAACTAAGAGTTTCACACCGGGAAACCAACAGTTTCAAATAGGGAAACTACCAGTTTCAACGCTTGAACTACTTGTTTACCACCTCGTAACTCCTTTCCGTCCCAGGGCATAGATGATATAAGGCCGCAGGAGAAAGTAGAGTCGAGCTTTTGATAGACAAATCTCCGCACTTAGTCGATTTTATTTTTATCTGTTCCGATATCTGCTTAGCTTTGGAGTATTAAAACAAATAAAAGCATAAGAGAGATGAGAAAAAACATGAAATTGATAGGATTGGCAGTCTGCTTAACGTGCTGTGCAGGTTTTATAAATGCACAAGAAGCCAATGAGCCGCAAGAAAGGCAACAAGAAAAGCGTCTTCCGCGTGAGGTGTTGAATCCGGAAAAGGTAGCCACGCAGATGACAAACCAAATGAATAAGTTACTCCAGCTGACAGATAAACAATATAAAAAAATATACAAGCTGAACCTGGAAGAGCAGAAAGCTTTCTTCAAGGCTATGCAAAATTCGGATGACCAACGTCCGCCAATGGGAGAAGGCCCTGGAATGCGGGGAGGACGCCCACCAATGGGTGGAGGCCAACCGCCTATGATGGGAGAAGGTGGTTTTCCCGGCAGAATGGGAGGTGGACCGATGATGAACAAAGACAGCAATTCTGCCGATTCACAAAAGAAAGCTGCAGAAGCCAAAGAAAAGAAGATAAAAAAGATTCTGACAAAAGAACAGTACGAAAAGTGGCAGGCTGAACAAAATGCCGCACGGAAAAAGGCTGCTCAAAGAAGAATGCACAAAGATAATCACTCTGGCGAAAAACCGGATTTTGAACAGAAAAATCTCTAAAACATCACACTTAATATGTTTCTATGAACAGCGTTTGTTTTTCATAATTTTTTAGTGAATGCAAAGTAGCGGCTCTCTTCGTGAGGAAGAGAGCCGCCCTTATTTTATAACCTTACAATACACTATAAGGTTGATGCTGTTACATTTTTGCTTAAGGCTTCTTCGCTATCTTGCTCCGCTGCGTCCACGCAAGAAGCATAACTCCGATTAACAATAAAGCCAATGCTGCATAAGCAATACTTTCCGTGACGTGTATGCTTTGCGGATCAAACCACATCTCGATGGTATGTTCCCCTGCCGGCATATTTATCGCACGCAAGATATAGTCTGCACGGGCAATATCCACCGGCTGGCCATCGATAGTCACCTGCCATCCCGGATAATATATTTCAGAGAAAACAACAACTCCGTCTTTAGGAGTGGAAGCCTTATAAACCAAACGATTTGGCTCGTAACTGGTTAACTGGATGGTAGATAGTGAATCTTTATATCCTTCTGTCACACCTTTCAGCTGTTCTTTAAACTTCACATCCACTACGGCTGTTTCCGTTGGAAGAATATCGTTCAAAGCATCTATTTCTTCATTTGCATTATTTACATACTGCACCTTATCTACGAACCATGCATTACCGTATGCATAAGGATTCACGACAGGAACAGCCTGCCCTTGCTCTCCGGCAGGGAAAATGAAGTATTTGGTATTCAGCATATTCAGTACACGGAATTTGGAAGCATCCACACTGTCCATCTGTCCACCGACAGTAGCCACAGCCTGATAAGTTTCTTTCATTTCGGGCACGATGTGATGGTCTATCATTTCCTGATAGCGGCGAAGTTTCGCTGCATGATAGCCGCCGACACTCTTATGCCAATATGCTGTATTGTTTTCATTAAATGTATTACCGGGGAAACCGATGAAGTTCAGTACACGATAATTCGGAGTCGTATCCTGAAGAATAATCTCATCCGCCTGTGTTTTCACGAATGCTTCTGACTGCTTCGACTTCGGCACGAACTGTTCGTCATTCAAATAGCGTTTATTGACACTCCACATATCTATCAGACACAAAAGCGCAATACCCGCCAGTGTGAAAGAGGCTTTCAACTTCCGCAGTTGATACAAGAATAAGAACAGGCAACCGATCACTATAATAAAGAAGCTGCGCCATGCATCCGAAGCAATAATGGCTTCGCGCATTTCAGTCAGATTAGCCACAAACGGAGCCAAATGTTCGGCAGGAAGTGCTTGTTTCAAAGCAGTCATCTCCTGTGTCGTTATAAAGCTGGAGAAGAAAACGCCCGGTGCGACAGCTAAAATGAGTGCAACACCGGCAGTCAGTACCAACGCAGCAATCACTCCTCTGCAGTTCTTTTCCTGTTTCAGCATATCCGGTTTACTCAAAATCTCTTTCAAGGCAAAAATCGCCAACAAAGGTATTGTAAATTCAGCTATTACCAGAATAGAAGATACAGCGCGGAACTTATTATACATCGGGACATAATCGATAAAGAAGTCCGTCAGTCCCATGAAATTCTTTCCCCATGAAAGCAGAATCGAGAAGATAGTAGCTCCCAGCAGCGCCCATTTAAGAGGCCCTTTCACAATGAAGCACCCCAATACAAAGAGGAACATCACAAATGCACCCACATATACCGGACCGGCTGTCCACGGCTGCTCACCGAAATATTGAGGTAACTGTGAGTAAATACCGTTATACATTGGATTAGCCTTTGCCATAGCAGCTTCGCTCTGTGACATCGTAGATCCTGATCCTCCGCCCTTTACATTCGGAACCAGCAACGTCAACGTTTCACCGATACCATAACTCCAGTTGGTTATATAATCACGATCCAATCCGCTACTAGTCTGACTGGCAGCAGCTCCCTCCTGCTTCAATTCGCTCTTGCCGCGCATCGTCTCCTTACTATATTCATACGTATGATACAGATTGGAAATATTGATGCAGACTCCTACCACGGCAGCCAGTGCTAAAACCCCGCTAGCCTTGAAGAAATGAGGCAGTTCTTTCTTTTTATAAGCATCTTCAAAGTAAGCTCCTACAAAAAACAGGATCACAAACATGAAATAATAGCTCATCTGAATGTGATTCGACTGAATCTGAAGGGCGATGAACAGGGCCGTAATGATTCCGCCCAACAGGTATTTCTTCCGGTAAGCCAGAACGACACCTGCAATCGTAGGTGGTATATAAGCCAATGTCACAAACTTCCAGATATGCCCTGCCGGTATCAGAATGAAGAAATAGGAAGAGAATGCCCATATCACTCCGCCTAATCCTGCCAGCCAGGCCGATATTCCGAATGCCCGCAAGAGGATATAGAATCCCAGCATCATGATAAAAGTCAGCACTACATAATCCGGGAGAAAGAGGCGATAAACCCTCTCCACCCCTTTCAGAGACGTTGTCGAGTCGTAACTCGGAGACATCTGATAGGTAGGCATACCTCCAAAAATCGAATTCGTCCAGCGTGTACGTTCTCCGGTACGTTCGAGGTACTCTTTCGATTCTTGTCCTGCACCCACTCCGGCAGCCGTGTCATGCTGAAACAAGATACGACCTTCGATATCAGCCGGAAAAAAATAGGCGAAAGAAAGAATGATAAAAGCCAGAATGGCTATTAAGTCGGGAAGAAACTTCTTCATATAATTGAGAATTGAGAATTGAGAATTGAAAACTAAAAACCGAAAATAACAACCGCCGAATCATACCTTATCCCGCCAATTATTTCTCAATTTTTAATTCTCAATTCTCAATTTAATTAGTATCTATAATGATCTGCTTTATAAGGACCATCCACTGACACACCAATATAAGCGGCCTGTTCGGGAGTCAGCTTAGTCAGTTTCACACCGATCTTTTCAAGATGCAGGCGAGCCACTTCCTCGTCCAGATGCTTCGGCAAGCGATATACATTGATATCATATTTCTTGTTGAACAGTTCTATCTGAGCCAACGTCTGATTGGTAAATGAATTACTCATCACGAATGACGGGTGTCCTGTTGCACATCCCAGATTTACCAGACGACCGTCAGCCAACAAGATGATGCTATGTCCATCCGGGAAATAATAACGGTCTACCTGCGGTTTGATATTCACACATTTGATACCCGGATAATGTTTCAAAGCATCTACCTGAATTTCATTATCGAAATGGCCGATGTTGCAAACGATAGCCTGATCTTTCATCTTCGCCATGTGGTCGATACGGATAATATCGATATTACCTGTCGTTGTCACGAAAATGTTACCTTCCAGACAAGCCTCTTCCATCGTCACTACTTCGAAACCTTCCATTGCAGCCTGCAATGCACAGATCGGGTCTACTTCCGTTACGAGCACCCGCGCTCCGTAAGAACGCATGGAGTGAGAACAGCCTTTACCCACATCACCATAACCGCATACCACTACTACTTTTCCGGCAATCATCACATCTGTTGCACGCTTGATTCCGTCGGCCAACGATTCGCGGCAACCGTACAAATTATCAAACTTAGATTTCGTTACCGAATCGTTCACATTGAATGCCGGGAACAGCAATTTGCCTTCTTCCTGCATCTGATACAAACGGTGTACGCCTGTCGTTGTCTCTTCAGATACGCCACGCACTTCTTCCGCTACACGATGCCAGCGAGTACTGTCTTCTGCCAACACTTTCTTCAAGATGGCATTCAGTTCTATTTCATCCTCTGCGTGTACTTCCTTATCCAATACGGCAGCATTATTTTCTGCATCATAACCCACGTGGATCATCATTGTCGCGTCACCGCCATCATCTACAATCACATTCGGTCCCTTGCCGCCGTCAAAGCTCAATGCCTGCAACGTGCACCACCAATAATCGGCAAGAGTCTCGCCCTTCCATGCAAATACCGGTACACCGGCAGCAGCTATCGCAGCAGCAGCATGATCCTGCGTTGAATATATATTACAAGAGCACCAACGTACTTCAGCTCCTAAAGCCACTAATGTTTCAATCAGCACAGCCGTTTGAATGGTCATGTGCAACGACCCCATAATGCGGGCACCTTTTAACGGTTTGGATTCTCCATACTTTTCGCGAAGAGCCATCAGGCCGGGCATTTCTTTTTCTGCCAAATCGATTTCCTTGCGTCCGAAATCAGCAAGTGTAATATCTGCCACATTCTAATGAATAATAACGAATCTTCTATGAGAAATTACGAAAACAAAACAAAGGAAGATCTTTTAGAAATAATCGAACAATTAGAGGAGAAAATAGATTTTCTTTCCTCTCATTCTTCTGATTCTTCCTCTCCTTCCAAAGAACGTTTTCGTGATAAATATAGTACCCGGATACTGGATGCTCTTCCTGACATGCTCACCGTCTTCGACCATGACGCCAATATCATAGAGCTTGCTTCTTCTCCGGCAACTAATCACGTAGAAGGTATCAGCCCCAACAATATCACTACCACTAACGTAAAAGACATTCTGCCCAAAGAGGCTTATGAAAGTGTCCGCAAGAATATGGATAAGGTGATTCTCACAGGAGAAAGTTCAACAGCCAGACACGATCTTATGCTGGATGGTGTTTTACATCACTACGAAAACCGTATCTTTCCTTTGGATAAAGAGTATCTGTTGTGTATGTGCCGTGATATATCCCAACAGTGGGAGGCGGAACAGACGAATGCCCAACAACAGAAAGAACTAAAGGCCGCCAGAATCAAAGCGGAAGAGTCGGACCGGTTGAAATCTGCTTTTCTGACAAACATGAGCCATGAAATACGTACCCCGCTCAATGCCATTGTAGGATTCTCCAAACTAATCACTTATGCAACATCTGCAGAAGAGAAGAATCAATATTCGGAAATCATCGAACGAAATTCGGAAATGCTGCTGAATCTATTCAATGATATTCTGGATCTGGCATCGCTTGAAGCTGATTCTCTAAAATTCAATATCCGCCCGATCAAATTAATAGATATCTGCCTGCAGCTGGAACAACAATTCTGCCATAAGACGCAAAACGGTGTCAAACTTATTTTGGACGACGTAGATGCGGACATGTATACTTCGGGAGACTGGAATCGCATCATACAAATTATAAGTAACTTGCTTAGTAACGCTACGAAGTTTACTCCGAAAGGAGAAATTCATTTCGGATATCGGGAAAAAGAGGATTTTGTAGAGTTCTACGTTAAAGATAGCGGTATCGGCATTCCGGCAGCAAGAATTGCCACAATTTTCCGACGCTTTGGAAAGGTCGACGATTTTGTTCAGGGAACAGGATTGGGATTAACTCTTTGCAGAATGTTGGTAGAGAAGATGGGTGGACGTATCTGGTTGCGCTCCCAGGAAGGACAGGGAAGCAGATTTTATTTCACCCTGCCTTTGATTCGCCAATAAAAATCGATTAAGGATACAAATATCAGTGTTCGGGCATGACCTTACAGGACTTTTACAATTAAATATGGATATACAGAAAACGCGGCTTGTTGGTAACAAAGCCGCGTTTTCCGCATATATCTATGTTCGAAATATATTCATTTATTCCTTAGCAGCCGGAGCACTAAGCATTTCTTTATATTTCACCGGATCATTCAGAATTTTCATTGCTTCCTTCAAACCGTCATCATCCTTCAACTGCTGGATGATATTACCACGTTGGTAATAGTAACGCTTGATAATTTCAGTAGCAATCATCTTCTTTATATCAGATGAGAAATAATCCAAGTCGCGGTCAAGATCATGGTTCAACTTCTTTTCAAGTGCTTTGAACTCCTCTGAAGCATCATCCATATACCCTTCAAACTCGGCAGCTTCTTTCAACGTTTTCAGAATTTTCTCGCTTTGCTGGTCATATTTGAAGTCGGCTTTCTTCACCAACGCTTTAAAATCATTATAATCGGCATCTGTCACCTCAAACTTCTCCGGAGGAACGATGGTAGGATGTTTCAAACAATACTGTGTTGCATAATCGAAAATCAGATTATCGCGTACCAGATAGAAGAGGATATTCGGTAATTTCTCCTGTTTGATAACAATATCCGGCATTACACCACCTCCGTCGCGTACTTCACGTCCGGCAGCCGTATGGAATACCTTAGTCAAACTATCAGGAATGGTTCCTACACTTCCATCTTCATTACGATGCTTGTAATCAATAGCCTGTACACAACGTCCACTTGGAATATAATATTTAGAGGTAGTCACTTTCATCGTTCCGCCATAAGGCAAAGAGCGGGGAACCTGTACCAATCCTTTTCCGAAGGTACGGTTACCAACGATAACGGCACGGTCGAGATCCTGCAGAGAACCTGATAAAATTTCGGAAGCAGAAGCGGTTCCACTATTTACCAATACTGCAATCGGAATATCCAAATCCAACGGTTCGCGCAATGTCTTATAAGTGTTACTAGCCTGTTTGATTTTTCCTTTTGTCGTCACAATCACCTTTCCACGCGGTAAGAAATAATTCGCAATTTCTACTGCTTCATCCAGCAATCCGCCGCCATTACTACGAAGGTCTATCACCAACGAAGTAGCGCCCTGTTTCTTCAAATCCAGAAATGCTTTCTTAAACTCTTTGGAAGGGTTGCCGGAGAAAGTGCTAAGGCTGATGTAACCCACCTTATTATCCAATACGGCAGTATAAGGAATCGCCGGATTCTGAATAGACTCACGTACAATCGTGAATTCCATCGGTGTACGTCCACCTTTCTCATTCGGGCGCTCAATCTTTAGCTTAAAGCTGGTACCTGCCTGTCCGCGTAACATCTGGCTGACTTCCGCGTTATTCTTACCGGCAAGATCCTGTCCGTCAATCTCCATCAGGATATCTCCCGCTTTCAGACCGGCTTTTGCAGCAGGCGTTCCCTCGAAAGGTTCAGAAATCATCGAACGCTTTAGTTTCGTATTATAAGCAATGTAAGAACCCATTCCACCAAATGATCCTTTAATCATCTGCTCCAGTTCACTCTGATCTTCTTCCGGGAAATATTCCGTATAAGGATCCAGCGTATAAAGCATATTATCGATTCCTTCCCGAATCGTTTTATTCGGATCAATGGTATCTACATAGAACATATCCAGTTCTTTCACAATCGCATTAAATATATCCAGATTCTTTGCAATCTGGAAATTACGGTCGTCTCCACTCTTGAAACTAAAGAAAGCAACTGTGGCTATCACCGCTACTGCAACAATAGCTATCTGCCTGTTCAGCAATTTTTTCATACCTCTTTCAATCTAAATGAGTCGTAAAAGTAGCTCAATCCTTTGTTATTCCGCCAGAATCCTGTTAATATTTAACTTAATTTCATCCCAACGTTCCTGTGGTATCGTTGTTCCGATTACCTGAATAACATTTCCCGAGAGAATAGAACCTATTTTTGCACATTTATCCAACGAATATCCGCAAGTCAATCCGTATAAGAATCCGGAAGCAAAATAGTCACCGGCACCGGTAGTATCCACCACTTTTTGAACCGAAATGGCAGAAACCTTTATTTCTTCTGTCCCTTTACGGATATAAGAACCGTTTGCCCCAACTTTTACAATAGCAATACTACATTTCTTGGCAATCACTCTCAAAGCTTCCTCCGGCTCCTTGCCGGTAAAGGCTTTCGCTTCCTCTTCGTTTGCAAAGACAATGTCGACATATTTGTTGATTAGCAAGGTGAAGAATTCCAGATCATTAGCCACAATGTTATAACTAGCCATATCGAGACAAATCTGCAAACCAGCTTCTTTAGCCAGTTCAATGGCATGAAGAATCATTTCATGGTCCTGAACAAGATAGCCTTCTATAAATAGGTACGCATAACCTTTAAACATATCCAAGGTCAGTTCCTCTGCTCTCAAAGAAGCCGCTGCTCCCAGATAGGTTCCGAAAGTGCGCTCTCCATCCGGTGAAATAAAAGTGGATGCCACACCGGAAGGCAGTCGATCTGAAGTCAATAATTTGTCTTCAATCTTATTTTTCCGCAGATTTTCACGAAAAAATTCTCCATAATTATCATTTCCCACTTTTCCGATAAACCCTGTTCCGGCACCCAAACAAGCCAGTCCGAGGATGGCATTTCCTGCCGATCCGCCTGTTGCCAAGTGGGTTTTCATCTGTGAAAATTTCGTGTTAATCTGCTGTAACTTAGCGTCATCGATGAGCTGCATGCTTCCTTTGGGTAAACCCATTTCATCCAAAAGAGTATCATCCTTCAGGGTTGCGAGTACGTCTACCAGGGCGTTGCCCAATCCTATTATTTTGTCCATTCCTAATATTTTTTTTGCAAAGATATTGCATATTTCAAAAAAACCTAGTACTTTTGCATCGCAATTGAGAAAAACATTCTTCCTTAGCTCAGTCGGTTAGAGCATCTGACTGTTAATCAGAGGGTCCATAACAGAAGCCGCAGCCTTCCCCATCATCTCAAAATCTGTAGAAATGACAGTAATACCTCCTTCCAATATTTCTTTTACAGCTGTGTCATTATAAGAAATCAAACCTATTTCCTTACCTAACTCATATCCTTTCTTCTTTGCCAGTTTAATCAAGGATACATCATCCGTATCATATCTACTAAAAGTAATATAAGCATTCCCTTTACGGAAATTTTTCTCTTCTACATTCGATTCTATAGAATATGGCAGTTCACTTTTTACACAATAGTGCAGAAAACCATCAATTACTTGTTGTGCATGAATTGCTTCCGGACGCGCTATCAGAATCAGTTTTTCATATTTTTTCAACCGATCCTGCAACTGTAAAAGACTACAATAGATATCATAGCCATAATCTTGATAAATACAACTATAGTTACCACTCAATCCTTGTTGGTTATAATCTATGATTATTCTTTTTTCAGCCGGAATCAGGTTTAAAACATCTGTCACATCTTCCTTCAAAAAAGTAGCTATAATATAATGCGTATAATTGCCCAAGTTTTCTTTAATGAGTTTCTCAAAAACTTTATAGTTATGATGATGAAAGTAAATGTCAATATCTCCCACATCCTTCAAAGATTTGAAGATAGAACGATAGATCTGTTCACGCATCACATTCATCTTATCCAATAACAGAAATACATGATAAGAATGGTTTATAGAGACCTTCTTTACAAAATACCCTTTTCTATAAATTGCTTCAATTACCCCCATCTCCAACAAGTAATTCAACCCTTTCAGCAAAGTCTCCTTACTCATGCGCAATTGCGTTTGCAGTTGGTTAAGTGAAGGTATTTGATCGCCTATCTGAAGTGTTCCATCTTCAATTAGTGAATTAATATAATCCACTAACTGAAGATACTTCATTCGTGAAGCAGGTTTCTTCTGTTCCGTTATATCAAGATTTTCGTTTTGCATTACGACCAAGATTAAATAAAATTTTAGCAAATATACTTAAATACCATGATAAAGCAAACTATTAGACAGACAAAATCTTGTACCTTCTCCACACTCTCACAAGAACAATATTTTATTCAAAATATATTGAGTTATTCATAACACTTTACTGCAAATAAAGCTGCTGGAATCAGGCCGGAAGGATGTTCCAGAACGATTCTGATCTCATCCGTAACCAACTTCTCTGGAAATATAATCTCATTTATCGATTGATGATTATCATTCTTCTCATAAATCAATTGATTTGTGCCATCATATATTCTATATTTCTCTACACAGAACGGCATTTTATATTCCGGATGTGTCATTTGAACTGTTTCCATAGGCTGATCATAATCTGTATCAAAAAAGAGAGAGAGCTTCCCGACAGAAATAGCAGCATCCCATTTAATTGTCAAAGTCGGATTCGGATCTTTCAATTCTGCCACCCAAGCATTGGGTGATTGAACTGGACGGTCAATACCATTATTAATATTCGAAACAGGAAAAGCATAACAGTCTTTTTCTGTTCGAATAGCGATATTATATCCCTCTGGTCTCCGCTTCGGACACCAGAATTCAAATTCCTCTATTCCAATATCTTCTGGGGGAGTTTGTTTTCCAAAATTGGAAACAGCTTCATTCACCGTATTAAATACAGACAAAATTCCAGTAATCCTTTCTTGAGTATATTGCAACTGCACCAAAGGATTTTTCTTGAAAACAAGAAAAACATATTGCTCCTCCGGCATCACAGTTCCAAAAACTAACTCTAACTGTTGTTTACCTTGATGCAAAGCTAGTATTTTAGTTTCCAGAACCACATCCGGAGTATGATTGAATGCTTTACTGCTAATACGAAGTTCCACTTCCAAAGCTGTTTCTTCAGAAGCACAAAGATCAACTTGCACTTTTCCCAATACATCCCCTTTTTGTAAAGGAATCATTTGAGCTACAGACTCATCCAGCACCTGCATCTCCCCATCCGCCGGAAACCCCTTAAAATGGTACTCACTGGATGCAGTCAAAGTAGCTTTCGTTACCAAATTCTCTTCGTCCCTGATTATCATATCAGGGATATACTGCCCCATTCTTGATAATTTCTTCTGCAATTCAGATACTTTCCCTAAAGAATATACTTCTCTCGGAGAGATGTTTTCTTTCAGACACATCGCCGCAGCCATCGCAACAGCCTGAGCACTGTGTGCAGAAGTAGCCATTACACGGGTTGAACCGAAAGCAACATGCGATACACTAATAATTCTTCCTGCAAGAAAAAGATTCTCAATTCCCCTGCTATAAAGACAACGGTAAGGAATCTGATATACCCCTTTCGCATGCCACTGATTACAAGCAGATTCCTCACCGAACACGCCGGCTGCCGGATGTAAATCAATACTCCATCCGCCATAAGAGACCGCATCTTCATGATGTCTTTGTTCTATGACATCCTGCTGAATCAGCATATAGTCGCCTTCAAACCTTCTGCTCTCCCGTTTTCCGGGAATACAGCCTACCCATTCCAGCGTCATTGTCTCCGCTTCCGGATATTTACCCGAGTTCTTGATATAATCCCACGCTCCATAAATAACCTTCCACAGTTCCCATTTAATTTGTTCCGTATCATGTACCGTATCCAAGTCGCCACCATATTCAACCCACCATAATTTACAACCATGTTCTTTCGCATTGAAACTACGAAATCGGGGAACAGTCTTCGTTACATCCATTGCATAAGAAGGAGCTACATATTTAACCGGCTTGCCAGTATCCTTTGTGTAGAAATATAAACTGTGTCCCAAAAGTTCACCATAATCCTCTGCCGGTGCAAACTTTTCGCCAAACTCCTCTCTGCTTTCAGCCCCCATACGGTAAGGAGCCCCGGAAAGAAAACCGACAACGCCATCACCGGAAGCATCACAAAATAAAGGAGCAGTTATTTCGTACATAGTACTGTTCTGGCTACAAAACCCTCTGACACTTTCTATTTTATGACCGGCACTCTTTTTTACCTCATACACGCAAGTATTCAGCAATAAAGTTATATTTGGTTCGCTTACCACCTTGTCAAGCATGACAGAATCAAAAATGATCGGATTCCCCTCCGAATTACGGAACGTATTTTCCACCATAATTTCATCTATCACACCGCCTTCACGCGCCCAGCGATTATTATTTCCCATATGAGAAGTTGCTCCAAGCATCCACAACCTTATTTCGCTGGAACCATTCCCCCCCAATACCGGACGATCTTGTATAAGTACCACTTTCAGACCTTGGCGAGCCGCGGTTATAGCAGCACAAACCCCTGAAATACCTCCACCTACTATTACAAAATCAGCCTGAAGGACATCCGTGTTAAACATTCTCACACTATTAAACTTATCAAGTACCATCTTCTCGTATCTAATTAATTTTACTTCTATTTTAGCTCTAAACCTACTTTTCTATCTGTATCACCTTACGCAACCGGATGTCGTCAGACGCACTTCCTACAAGCACTTCGTAACTTCCCACATCATAATCAAAATCTTTCAATTCCGTCTTATAATAAGAAAAAGCATCCTTATCCAACGTTATTTCTATTTCTTGTACGGTATTTTTCCTAATAAAATGCTTGGCAAACCCTTTAAGCTCCTTATAAGGTCTTTCAACCTTCGGGTTTATAGGTCGAATATATACCTGTGCTGTTTCTGCTCCGTCATGCTTCCCTGTATTTTTTACAGTAAACCGAATCTTAACCACCAAGTCTCTGCCTTTTTCCCTATCTATACGTAAGTCAGAGTATTTAAACGTGGTATAAGACATTCCATAGCCGAATGCAAATTGAGGTTTCGTTTCACTGACATCATAATGCCTATACCCCATAAAAAGTCCCTCTTTATATTCTACCCGCTTATCACCATCCACATCGTAATAATATGGATAGGCCGGATTATCTTCCCATTTCTTTTCAAAAGAGATAGGTAGTTTCCCACTGGGGTTTACCTTCCCAAACAGAATTTCAGCAACAGCCGTTCCACCCTCCTGACCGGCATACCACAAATGTAACAAAGAAGGAACTTTATCTATCCATTTTGACATATCCACATTTCCACCCGCATTCAGCAACACAACCGTATTGGGATTGGCAGCCGTAATACACTGTACTAAACTATCCTGATATTCGGGCAACTCGAAAGGACGATCATTACTTTCACGTTCACTACTTTCATTAAATCCAATGTTCACAATAGCCACATCAGATTTCCTGGCAATCTCTACAGCCTCATCAAAAAGCAATCTATCCTCTCTCCATCCAAAAGAAATATCAACAGGATGCACATTAGCAAAATATTCAAGGACAACAGGATATTCCTTCCCGGCCTCCAACGCCAATACAGTCTCACGAGTCGTTATTCCTTGGTCTCTCCACTCATTAATCAGCATTTCCGTACCAATCTTCAAGCGGAACCCATCGAATCCTCTGACTATGAACCGGTAATTAGCAGTCTTCTCCGGACGTACGACTCCACTCCATCGCATGGAACAGTGGTCATACGGAATACCTTTGTTTTCGGCAGCAATATGCCAGCCGTTACCTATATTAACAATCGTATCTATCACAGTTCTTGCCGGCGCTCCCTTTAAACGAATATTATCAAAGTATTCAGCTTTAAGTCCTTTAATCCGACTCCCCGCTTCTGTGTAAAAAATTGCATTAACAACTGTTTCTGTCAAGGTAGGTACTCCGGGTGCATACGAAATCTGAAGATCCTGTCCGACATTCTTTAACCCATCCAATACTGAAACAGAATGAAACGGAAATGTATAAGAACTTCCACCTCCCGATATATAAGAGTTTGCATTAGGACCAATCACAGCAACTGACTTCACTTTTGAAGGATTCAATGGAAGTAGATCATTCTCATTCTTCAATAATACAATACCTTCTCTAGCCAACTCCAATGCCACTTTTGCCGCTTCCGGATTATTGTATGGAATAGAGCTATCCAACTGTTCATTATCAAAAAAACCGAACCGAAACATTATCCTCAGAATTCTCTTCACTTTCTCGTCAATAGTCGCTTCCTTCACTTTTCCAGCTTTTATCGCAGGCATCAGATTCTCCTTATTCATCCATTTGGCACGCGGCATTTCCAAATCCAAACCACCATTAGCAGCCTCCACAGCGTCATAAGTAGCCGACCAGTCACTCATAACAATTCCATCAAATCCCCATTGTTTTCTCAACACCTGATTATTCAAATAATCATTCTGCGTGGCATGTACTCCATTCACCGGATTATAGCTATCCATAACGGCACCCGCACCAGCTTCCTGAATGGCGGCTCTATAGACAGGCAGATATATTTCATGCAACACACGCTCATCAATATCACTGCTTACATTGTTCCTGTCCCACTCCTGATTGTTCGCAGCATAATGTTTCAGAGTAGCCACCACTTTCTGATCCTGCAATCCTTTTACGTAACCTATAGCTACCTGAGAGTTCAAATATGGATCTTCCGTGAAATACTCAAAATTTCTTCCGCACAAAGGAGAACGAACGATATTCACACCCGGTCCCAATAATATATGTACACCACGTGCTTTAGAATCTCTCCCCAATTGCTTTCCCAATTCATACACCAGCTCTCTGTTCCAGGTCGAAGCAGTCAGTACCCCTGCCGGATAAGCTGTCGATTTTCCATCTTTATGCGTACCGACAGGACCATCCGTCAACTTTATCTCGGGCACGCCCAAACGTTCGATTCCCCTTATATAAAAGCCTTTATATCCTCCTATATAATCTAATTTTTCTTCCAATGTCATGCGGTGGAGCAAATCATTCGTCCTGTCCTCCACAGGAGCTGTTTTATCTTTATATATCTGAGCAAAGCCGCCCATAGAAAAACAACTCAAAATCCCAGCGATCATTAAATGCTTCATCATTCTATTCTACTATTTGTTATTTAATATACTTGGAGATAACCTCTTTCCACACTGCATAACCTTCAGCCGTCAGATGTAACCCATCCTCCCGATAATGTTCCGGAAATAATTCCCCTTTTGGTGTAAACATCGGATTATATACATCTGCGTAAGCAGTATTCATTTGTTGCTCTACAAACTCTTTTATCAACGCATTTGTCTGCTCGATCCTCTCTTTGTCCTTCAATCTCCGCACAGACGGTTTGATAGAAATAAAGATAATTTCCGCTTCCGGTTTTTCTTTCCGGAGAATAAAGAACAATCTCTTAATCTGCTCCAATATTTCATCCGGAGTCCATTGGTAACCAATATCATTATCTCCTTCGTAAACAAAAATCTGTTTAGGATGATAAGGGCTTATCAAGCGGTCTTTGTAATTAATCAAATCTATTGTTTTCGTGCCGGAAACTCCCCGGTTAAGAACCGGCTTCCCGGGAAAATCATCTGCCAAAGTTTTCCAATTCTCCATCGTCGAACTACCCACAAAAAGAATCAAATCTTTTGCCGGAGGATTGATGGAATCCGCCTTTTCATAACGCTTCATTTTCTGTTCCCACTTCAGTTGTTGTGGCAGTTTAGGCACTCCCTTTATGCGTTCGCATGGAATCGGTTTTCCACGTAAGAGTATCCTTCCTAAATAAATTGTAGACTGATCATACTTTTCAGGATGAGCTGTTATATCCTCCCATTGTTTATTACCGAGTATTTTTTTCTTGTCAGCTTTCTCAGAAGAGACTCGAATAGTTACTTGATGAATACCTTTTTTCAACTTTATCACATCATACTGCCCCCGATAACGATTGTTACACCAAGAATTAAAACGATTCAAAGTATAATTCCCGATACGATCATTCGCCTCATATAGATGAAAACCTTTAGTACTAATCTCTTTCAATCGAACAAATTTTCCATCAATCAGAACTTCCACTTGCCCTACTTCTGGACCGCCAATATCAAATAAGCCTATCATATCTCCTTCAAAGCCAAAAGAAAATGATGACCCTTCCTTACTACTAGTCATCACTGTATCGAACCAGCCAGAAAACTTCTTTAAAGAAGGGGTCACTGATGTATTAATCTCTTTCCATGAATTATCACAAGAAGCAATCTGTGAAGGGATATACATTTCGGCTTCTTCCCACTCCGAACCGAAAAGCGGTTCAGGAAGCATATGTACCTGCGAAGCACTATTTTCTTTTCGTATTTTCTCCAGTCCTCGTGCAATCGCGGAAGCATATAAGTTCCCTCCATCAGTGATAGGGTGTACCCCGTCATTAGAGAATAAAATTTTCCCAACGGCAACTTCTTTGGTCCCTTTCCAAAGTAGCTTACCAGCCTTTTCAAGTGCTGCCGCCTCCATGCCTAAATGAATAGAAGGGAGTTGGTAATACGTTGCAATATCTTCCAATCTTTTAATCACTTGTGGAACATCCCCTTTCTGATAGACAGTAGCCTGATTCGTATAAATCGTATAAATCAAACAAATATCCGTATGAGGATTCTCTTTTATAATCTTTCGGATCATTCCCTCCATTCCGTCAGGATAACCACCATTTACGGCAAATTCAATAAAAATAAGATCCGGTTTGTACTGTAATACTTGTTCCCGAATCCGGAAAGCACCCAAATCCGTACCCGTACCAGACACTCCGGCATTAATCCATTTAAAACAGGTATTAGAAAAAGTATTTTCCATGTATCGGGTAGTTTGCAAACGATAGCAATAATCTCCTTGCGTTATGCTACCACCAATAAAAGCAACCGTAATTTCCTGCTCTTTCTTTATTTTTGAGTAAAAGTTAGGAAGCCCCTTTCTTACCGTACATTCTTTCTCATCATAATAATTTCCGAGTTGTATCAATGGAATTTCCTTATCTGCCGTTGTATACACCAAAGGAGAGGCCCCTGCCTGCGAAGCAGCAATCTTATCCAAATCAGCGCGACTTTGTCCATAAACGCAGGGAAATACCGTCATTAATACCATTCCTGCAATAATAGTCCCTAATTGTCGTATCTGTATCATTTTCATTTTGAATTAAGTATGATTTCCTCCGTTTTATCTACCTGTCCTTTCGAACTCACCGTTACTTTGACAATGGCTTTTTCGTCCATTCCCAATTTATAGAAACTCCATTCAAAGGGATAAGAAGAAACAGTACAAGATTGTCCATTACACACCACCGATACCGACATTTCTTTTTCCTTAGCCGGCGCAGTTTCAGCAAACCCATATACTGAATCCCATCCGAATGGAGAACGGATACGGAATAAGAACACCTTACCGAAAGGTTCTCCCATATCAACCACTTTTATTCCATTTTTCAATACAGGGTAACGATTCTCCTTGCGAGTTTCAGCTAAAGGAAACGCCAAAGCCCTGAAACCTTTCCCCGAAACAGATACCTTAATCGCATTTCCAACCCGGTTTACTTTTGCTGTCTTCCCTTTCTCCGTATATTGTACAATATCACCTTGACCAACCAATTCGGCAACCTTGTCCAAGCGAATAGTAAGTGATTCTTCTTGTTTAGATTCACCGGATAAAATCACCCAAAAATACTTATCGGAAACCGCAGTCAGATAGTTTACTGTCGGATTATCTATCTGAATCAACCCTTTCTTTATCCAAAGCTTTGCCTTGCTGTCTCCAAATATTTTCCCCTTCTCATTCCCGTAGATACGGTTCGTAAACCATACAAAGCCTTCCTGCTTGCAGAATGGAAAGTTAATATTCCCATTAGAACGTTCTATAGCTTCAGACACCAGGTAATCCCACGTAAATGCCAAATGGGGCGGAATATGGTGATAATAGATAGAGCTTACATCCGGACCCTTATAAGGAAAGTCTGGTGACAGAGTAATATCTGTATATCCTGTAGCATAATATCCCGGATAATTTGTAAACCGCCCAATTACTCCATTCCGGGCATAAGTCTCGTAAATAGGCTTACGAGTATATTGATAGAGACGAAGCAGATGAGGAGCCCAGTTACTCATAAAGACCGGACGCACTTGCTTTCCCTTTGTCCGCAGGAAATAAGTGGAAGGCTGTTCAAAACCTAGTCCGACCGGTGAAACAAGCCATTCCGGCACTTGCTTCTCTTGCGCATCGTTCGCCACGCGGGGGAATCCCAGACGATATTTCTCTTTTCCTTTCCACCACAGGTTTGTATTCCCATCAAAACGGTTTCCCGGATGAATCGTTTGTAAATCCTCTGTAACGGTAGGGAAAGATCTGATTCCCGCGATGGTATTAGAAGCTCCATATTGAGCCGCTTTCAAATATTTCTCTTCTTTTGTCAACTCATACAAGTCAATCAAGTCCCACCACGGAGCATACACATTCGTATTATAAAAAGACATCAATCCCACCGGTTGGGATGAGTTCTTATATATCTGCAAATCTATATACCGGTCGGCTGTAGAAGTAGCAAACCGTTTCCATTTCTCGTCTCCTGTCAAATTATAAGCGGAGATAGCCTGCACCCAAGAGAGAACTTGTGTAGAATATCCCTTTGTTTTTCTCAATGTATCCCCCGGCAAAGCAATAGAAACCAGCCACGGATTCAACCCTCCTAACAGACGATGTAAACCTTCATAATAAGAAGTATTGAACTGGGAATTAAAAGGATTGAGCCGAAGCGTCTCAAGCGTCTTGTTGTATCCGCTTGGAACCAGGTCTGTAGCCCATCTGTATCCACTCCGAGACAATGTATATTCTATTGTTGGCAAAGAGCGTGACAGATAAAACTCCTCGTCTTCCGAGAGGACAGACGCTGCGATAATTGCCAAAGGAGCAGCATGTACTACCGTCGGAGCCGTTTCCGGATCCCCTTCAATATCATAGAATCCTTTAAGATGGGCATCCCATCCGCCATACTCTTCATTACGCATCAAATCCAGAATATTAAACATTGCCTCAGTCAGTGATACCTCTTTTTGCTTCCTGTAATCTTTTACCTTATATACTTGATCCGAAATATATTCTATCACCTCATTCCAACCTGCCGGAAGTATGCCTACCACAAACTTACGTTCAATCACCTGTCCTGCCTTCACATGAGAATCCTTCATCCCCATAACAGGAGCAAAAGCTACCGGCTGAACCACATTCTGCTCATTCTTGACGGAAAATCCCATCGGAGAAAAATCTACACTTCCCCATTCTTGCGGGAAAGTACTATCATCCCCACATATAAACGATGACATTACTCCACCCAAAGGAGTAGCAGATTCTGCAATAGCTAACGGCTGTTGCATCATTGAAGAAAGCATCATCACCGGATGTGAAGAAACTCGTTTATACTGAAACATCGGCGAAAGAAGTATATTACTCATATTCGGTTGGGGCACAGGCTGAAAAGCTGAAAGCCCCATACTATACATTCCATCAGTAGCCGGACGACAAGATAATCTCACCTCAACATGATTGCCTTTGGCAGGCAGCGTCCAGTAACCAGTGATAGAAGATCCATTCTTCGTAATGTATTGTACTTCAATACTGTTATTGTCCTTGTTCACAGCTTTCACCGGAATAGCTTCACTGAGCACTCCCGCAACATAAGGATTCAAATAATCCTCGTCAGACTGTACCGTGTATTCTTTTCCACCAACAGTAAATGAACTTTTTGACACCGCATTCTTCCAGGAAGGAAAGAATTTATCATTATCTACCGGACTTTGCTCCGCAGTAATAAGAAATACCTTATGGTCTTCCATAGTAGACAAGAAACGGCGCCAGGTTCCTTTCACCTTAATTTCTGTCCGGCAGGCAATCGCCTGGTTGTTTGCTCCAGCTTTTACAAAACTCACCCGAATATTCGGATTCTCTATATTAGCCACCACCTCTGCATCGGGCGATAATAAAAGCGGAGTAGACACATTATCAAAACCCGAACCTTTCGTCTCTATTTTAACGGGATTTTTTCTCCATTTGCCCACTTCTTTTCTATCCATCTCATTGGGGTTGATAGAGTGATCTTTTACCAATAGGATTGCGTCACATCGGCCGAAATTCCTCTTCGTATCATGCAATCGCAATAATACCTGTTTTTTTGCCAACTGCACACAGCCTGCATTTTCCCAATAGAATCCGACTTTTCCATGTTTTCCAGATTCTTTCATTGGTTTCTCATCCACACTTAAACGGAATAAGCGTGTCCCCGGCAGTTTATCATAATCCGCTGACCTCACCCATACATTATAGTCTCCTTCTTCCATTATATTGACGACCGTAAGCGCATCAAACTGTTCATCAAGACTTCCGCCACCGTTCAAACGGAGCATTGCACTCCCCATGCAATCTGCCGATCTATCTGTTGACCATTTTCCTTTGAACTGAAAAGCCTCAGCTTCAATCAAATATTTATCTTTTTGCGCATATATATTCAATCCTCCAACCACCAAAAAAAGGGTGCAAACAAGATTCTTTACTATCCAGTGATTTATGCTCATATCCTATTTATATTTAATCTTTAAAACCGTCAAGCCATATGCATCAATCGTTACATTCCAATTCTCCACTCCATCTACAAGTGTAGAATGACCTTGATTATTCAAGCTAGCAACGTTCTTCACCCGGATTTTCTTTCCAGAGAACAAACATTTCGTATCCATTTCAATCAGAGAAGTCTGCTTTTCATCATCATTATTCAGCAAGATAAGGAAAACTGTTTTCTCCTTCTCGTTCAAAGCAGCCATATATTCTATATAAGGATTATCCAGTTTAAATAATCCCGGGCGCATTATCAAATCGGCTTTCGTACCAAATACCATACCAGACGTAAAACCATAAGTTAGATGGGGGCCCACTTTAGGAGTAATGAATCCACCCGGATAAGTTATCCCGCCATTTGAACGGAGAGATATTTCAGACAATAAATAGTCGGTAATCCATCCCACCTGCCACCAAGCATGATGTGGATAAGGTCCGGCTCCATTATTCATCGAGTCCCAATAATAGGAAGCGACTCCCGTTTTAAAATCCACAAATGCATCTCTTCCTATGGCAGCCGCACGTGCCATATTCAAAAATAATGAATCTTTTGTCAGCCTATACATCCGTACGAACATTCCGGCATGGCTAGCCAATAATATTGGTCCGCGATGATTGGCAGAACCAGCTACTCCACCATGCTCAAAACTCAATCCCACCTGACTGATCTCCCAATCTTTTCGTTCTATCCCTTTCACTTGTTTTACTACTGACGTCGGTATAGGATGCGTATAAACCGATGCCGTATAAATCTTAGCAGTTGATATAGCAGCTTCCTTATACTTTTCGTTTTTCGTCACATTATACAGTTCCAATAAGGCTTGTGCACTTTGGGCTGTGGCGAAATCCGGAACAAAACGAGTATCACCGCAAACGCCTAGGAAATGTCCTTTCTTTACAGCGTTCTCCACATACCAATCCGCTCCTTGTATAGCTGCCTGCAGATATTTCTTATCTTTCAATATCTCGTAAGCAATCAATAATCCATAAAACGTTGGTCGTAAATCTGTAATATCAGTAAAAGTAGGCTTTAATGTCTTATTCTCATAAGCTACTTCCCATTGTCCGTTGGGCTTCATCCATTCCAACAAACGGTCGGCAGCCAGTTTGACATGCTGTTTTAATTCCTTCTGCTGCGGTTCAAAAAGCAGAATATTACCCATATCCATCAACATATAATAAGTGGTTGCAATGGGTTCCGTATAAGGTCCCCACTCTTCGGTAAACCGTTTACTTTTATACAAATAATACTGTCCGGCAGAGGAACCACAAAGGAAATCTTCCTCCGCATGTTGTTGCATCAATTTAAAGTTCAACGCATTCGGCAGTCTTTTCTGTGTCAAGCGAGGATCATCCGTCAACTTTGCCAACATCCACATAGCTCCATAATCGGAGTTTTTCATGGCATCTTTTTCTGAATCATACACACCACCCAGATAGTCTTGTGCTCCAATTGTTACTCCCTTATATACAAGGTTATGCCATTTGGAAGTGCTGTCATTAGTAAGATATGCGTGCATATCATAAAGTCTTTGTGTCAATGAATATTTTGTCTGTTTCAACCTTAGAAAATCAGTGAAACGATAAATATCATTAATCGTATGTTTCAATACAGCATACCAATCTGCTTTCTGAATAGTATAACGGAAAGAGAAAGAAAGACTGTCCCCTACATTCATCAATGAATTCTTCTCTCCCAACACAGGATGATAAAGTGTAGGCGAGAATTCCCCTTCCCGGTTCATAACCGACAATCCGAGTTGCCATTCCGCATGCATCTTTTTATCCTTCGGCCAAGGATCTCTGCCAGTACCAGGTTCCGCTGTTACAGCAATAGTCACACCCTTTCTATCCGTTATCAGTGAGGATAATGTAGAAGCAGTACGTTCTCTTGCCACTACCGGTATGTCGGGGATTCCCTGACCATAGCCATACGCTTGTACAAAGTCTGTATTTATAGCATTCCCCTGAAATATTCCGGGAACGGTAGCCCATTGGAAATTATATTTATCTATTGAAACCAGCGAAGGGGTTGCCAAAGAATAATAACCTGTCTTCTTGGAATGCAATATAAAATCAACTTTTATATCATTCTGATGAAGAGAATCCATACACCATTTTTCCGTAATCCGCATCGTCTCATTTTCGTATCGGAAACAGATTTCTGTATCAGAAACACGTTTCACTGCCGAAGGATAAAAAACTATATTCTCTCCTGCTTTATTCATGGCAACAGCATTTGTGTTCTGTTGCCATGAAGGTATAATATAACGATATTGCGGAGCCGGGAAAAGAATCTCTTTTCCCGTATTATCATATAGTGCCTGTGGTGCCGTTTCCGGTTTTGAGGAAGCATATAAAACATTATGCTGATACTTAGCTATTTCCATTATCTCCCAACCATTCGTTCCCTTCACTTTCAACGTTTCTAATGTATATCCACCAACGCCCTTTTTCCATCCAAGTTCAAGTTGCTCATTAGTCAATCGCACAACGGACAATTCCTGGGCTGATAAAGCGATAGATAAGCTTAAAACTACGACTACAGAAAAATAGTTAATGAAATTCTTTGGCATCCCTTTCATTTTTATCAGTTATTCTTTTACTTCAATATTTAATTTCACTTGCGAATAATTACTTCCATCATACCAGTCAAATACAACCTTATAAACACCGGGAGTATTGTAAGTGTAGGTATAATCTTTGGAAGTAACACTATTTAAAGAGACTCCTTTATCGGGAGTACCTTTTCTGATATAAACAGGTTTGGAGATAACCCAATCGTCATTAGTTGGCTTATTAGTACCTCCTATTAACACTAGCTGTTGAAGAGTTACATTCCAATTTCGGTTCGGATTTAAACAGTCAACGGCTGTCCACCAATCTTTCGTAGACATCTTCGCTAAATTACTCCTAAAACCTTCCGGAGAAATCAAGTCCATTTCGAACGTTCTGACAATCCAATCATTCCGTTTCTCTACAGCTTCCTCTTCATCTTTATGATGAAAAGCCACAAATATCCGGGCATTAGGATCATCACCAGCAGCTTCTTTCAGACTAACTTCACCTGAAGGCGTTTTATCTGCTCCTGTCGAGAAAGCAAATTTATCTGACAAATCAACCCACGTAGCAGCTTCTACATGTCCCTTTTCGTACACACCATCAAAATCTGTTGATATTTTAAACTTTAAAAGTTGATCCACATCATAACGCACCCATGTCGAAAAATTCACCACGATGTCATTATCCGCATAAAACCTTTCTCTGAAATCAAAGTTATGTCCACTTTCTCCGGAATAGAAAACTACATTGCTGGCATTATTACCTGTCAAACTAAACGTTATAGGCTCTCCTACCTTACATTCCACTTTATCCGGCAAGACACTCAACGAAGCAGGAATCTCTTCTTCTACTTTACCTTGCACCTCCACAGTAAGCTTCGTCAATGCATGATCATTGCCATTATACCAGTCGGATGTGGTTTCGAATACAACCTCATAGATTCCCGGTTTAGTATATACGTACTTATACTCATCCATCGTGGTACTGATATTCTTCAACGCAACGCCCGTATCCGGAGTTGTTTTTCGGACATCAAAAGCCTGCGAAATAACCCAGTCTACATTCTTCGGCTGATTAGCTCCACCATCAATTAATATCTGGCTGGTAGAAGCAACATTCCATGTCACTGCTGGATTTTCAAAATCAACCACCTTCCAGCCCATAGTAGACATCGTAGCCAAATTGCTTCGTACCCCTTCGGCAGAAACGCAGTCAAGTGTGATGGAACGAATAATCCAGTTGTTCTGCCGTGCTTTCTGTTCATCTTCATAACGGAATGCAACAAATAACTTTGCATCCTCTTCCGCACCGACATACTCTTTCAAATTTACCTCCCCGGAAGGAGTCTGATCATCCCCTACTGAAAAACGGAACTTATCAGACAAGTCAATCCATGTAGCTGCTTCCACATTCTCCTTGTCATAGATTCCACTAAAATCAGAAGAGACTAAGAATTTCAGATTATGATAAATATCTCCATAACGCACCCAAGAATTGAATTTGACCAACAGGTCACCATCCGCATGATATCTTTCTTTATAAGCATAATTATGCCCTACCTCTCCCGAATAGAACACTATATTATCCGGATTTCCGTTCAACTTGAAAGTTACAGGTTCGCCCACCTGATAGACTTGTTTATCCAGCGCCACGTTCAGTTCCACACTTGGAGCCTCATCTTCCATGCAGGAAACCAGCCCCACAAGTAACAAACCGCAATATCTTATTATATTTTTCATGTTCGATTATTTTAAAAAGATAAAAAATCAATTACCAACCCTCATTCTGCGTCATTAGCTTGTTGACGGTAATCTCCGTATTCGGAATCGGGAAGAGAACATTACGGTCCGTTATATTCTGCCCTACTCTACTTGCATATTTGAATTCCGACGGAGCAGTCGTTGAAATTTCCGTACCAAAAGCCTTCATTGTAGCCACATATTCTCCCCAACGAAGCAGATCGAGTTTACGCATCCCCTCAAAGCAAAGTTCCCTAAACCGTTCTTTTTTTACTTCTTCCAAGAAATCCGTCTTAGCCAAATCTGCGGGAAGGTCCACTGTCGCATCAACAGTATGAATCGGCTTCCCATAAGCTCTTCTTCTCACCTGGTTGATTGCGTCGTACGCTTCGTCGGTAGGACCGTTAACTTCATTCTCTGCCTCTGCTTTCATCAGCAGGACATCACTGTAGCGGACAACAGGAAAATTTGTGGAATTAAAGAGACGTGCTTTTTGTCCTATTTCGTACTCTCTTCTCCATTTACCTGGGTTACGATTATATATCTGAGTAGCCGAGAACATTACTTTCTTAGTTACCTGAACCACTTCCACCTCCTGTGTTTCCTCATTGACCTTTGTTTCTTCCACTACATTATAGTAATAAGGAGCTACATTCCAGTCCTTACGCAAATCACCTTCTCCATATGAATCATAAAGTCTTTTAGAAGCCTTCATCGGACCTCCTGAGTAGCCTATTGATTCATCACGGCACAAAATGCCATTCTCCACTCCTACGGAGCCGGCCAAATCTACCGTACCAATTTTGTTACCATACATGCCTATTTCCCAGATACACTCCTTGCTTTCATTAATATCTTGCGAATGATTAATAAAGATTTGTTTATAATCGGGGTTCAACTCATGCTTCGTAGAAGCAATCACCTTGTTGGCATATTCCAAAGCATCCGCATAGCGCGTCTCGTCTTTCAGAGGTTCACCCGCCATTTTAAGAAATACTCTTGCCAAAATAGCCTGAACCCCCGTTTTGGAAATTCGTTCGTTATAGCCAAGTGCATCAATATCCAATACCAGTTTTTCCGCCTCTTGCATATCCTTTACAATCTGTTTGTAAATATCCGTCAATGGCGATTTCGCCAAATAGTTATCATTGGCAGACATTGTCGGAGCAAGTTTCAAAGGTACTTCACCAAAGAAAGAGGTCAGCAAATAATAGTAATATCCTCTCAAGAAAAGAGCCTCTCCCTTTGCTGCTTTCATCATGTCGGTATCCAATTCTTTACCTTCAACACTATACAACAGAAGATTGGCTCTGTTCACTCCTTCATACAACACTTCCCAGAAACGTCCGACATCCAGATCAGCGGCGTCCATTACGCCTGCACGGATATTAGTGTTATTAAAATTATTAGTATAAAAAGACTCGTCACTCAGTACAAATAAGCTAAAAAGTCCCTTACTGTACATTCTTCCGTTTGTGTCAATCAGACGATTATACACTCCGTTCAACGCCTGTAACAGTTCGCTTTCCGTATTATAATAATAATCAGGAGAAACAAAATCAGGTTCCTTATCAAGTATGTTCGAGCAGGAAGTTCCTAACAGACATACAGTCATCCATAACAATATATTATGCTTCATATATACGATTTGATTTTAAAGGTTTAAAAAGAAATATCAACTCCTAGTGTTAAAGTTCTCGGCCTTGGATAAGGAGACCAATCGAAAGAGGGCGTCAACGCTGTAGGGCGAGTAGAAACTTCCGGGTCCGGTCCTGAATATCTAGTCCATGTAATCAAGTTCTGCGCAGAAGCATATACTCTCAATGACTTAATATTTATCTTTTTCAGCCATGCGTTCGGCAATCTATATCCTAATGATACCGTTTTCAAACGCAAGAAAGAACCGTCTTCAATAGTACGCGACGAATAAACAGCCGGTCCTTGCCCACCTATCCGGTAGAGTTCGTTTGTCTGGTTATCGGGAGTCCAACGGTTGGCAAACGAAGCAAACATATTGAGTGAGGTACGAGCATTCGGATCACCACCTTCAAACTCAATACGGTTGGCATTCAGCACATCACCGCCATAGCTCCATTGAAAGAATACGTTTAAGTCAAAATTCTTGTACTGAAAGTTATTACCAAATCCGCCGATATGCTTTGGATTCGGATTACCGATAATAGTCAGGTCATAGTCATTCACCACTCCATCGCGATTAATGTCCTTGAATTTGATATCTCCCGGCTGAATTTTCTCACGTGCATTTCCATTATTGGGAACACCGTCTTTCAATATATAAGATTCCCCTACCTTATCGAAATCTGTGTACTGATAAACTCCATCAAAAATATGTCCGTAGAACATAGCAATCGGATGTCCCGGAATGGCAATATAAGGATAAGCATTGTTGAAATTACCCCAGTTCACACGGCTTGCCAAACTCGGTTCATCATCGTTCAATGACAAGACTTTGTTGCGATTGAATGATATATTGAAGCTGGAAGTCCATGAGAACTCTTTCGTTTGTATATTTTTAGTGTCAATGGTCAGCTCAAGTCCCGAATTGGAAACCGATCCTACATTTCTATAAGCAGACAAAAATCCCATACTAGGTGCCAATGTAGCATTCAACAGCAGGTCTTTCGTTTTCTTATAGTAATAATCTGCCGTCAACGAAATCCGATTATCCCAAAACGACATATCCAATCCAATATTAGTCTGTACGGTAGTCTCCCATTTTAGTTTAGGATTCCCCAACGTTTTCGGCACTACCCCTTTACCCGGTGTATTATCTGTACTGTACCCAGAGTCTGCCGTTATCTGTAAGGCTGTCAGTGCAGCATAGTCCGTCACACGATTGTTACCTGTCGTACCGATACCTGCCCTCAGCTTACCACTACTAATCCATTTTACATTTTTCACGAATTTCTCTTCACCAAATCCCCAAGCAGCGGAGGCAGACGGGAAATAAGCCCAACGGTTATCTTTTGGGAACTTCGACGAACCGTCGGCACGGAATGAAACGGTCAACAGATATTTGGACTTATAATTATAATCCGCTCTTCCTAAATAAGAAACCAAGCCGTTGGCTGTCTTGCTGATAGTGGCGGACGTCAGCTCACCCTCATCCAGTCCGGCGATCCCCAACGCCTCATTAGGAACATTGATTGCTCTGATTTCATCAATAAATGTACTATTATCCTGCACAGTGAAACCGCCCAACACTTTCAGACGATGTCCCTTCTTCAAAGGAACATCATATGTCAACGTATTTTCGTTCAACAGGCTAGTTCGCTCCGTGTTGGTTATCCAACCATTCACCTTGTTATTGGTATGACGATGTCCCCCTCGAGAGTTAGAGTTGAAAAAGACTTCTTTCCGTTGATGTATCTTATTATATCCACCAGTAATCTTGAGAGTCAGGTTTTTTAAAATTTTATACTCAAAATAAGCGTTACCGATGAAATTGTAAGTAAACAATGGGTTATACTCATTCTCGGCTGCCATCAGAGGGTTGATACGAAGATCAGTAGTCGGATCGGTTGTCTCATCATACAAGTCATTCAGCAAATCACCGTCATTGACACCTGCCACTGGACGGTACCCCCACAACGCATACATCAAACTTGCCGTCGGACTAGTCTGCGATTCAGATACAATGGTACCATATTTCTTCGAATACGTATAATTAGCATTAATACCTACTTTTATTTTCTTAGTGATTGTCTGATCCAATACAAAACGACCTTGATATTTTTTGTAACCGCTGTTCAACATAATACCTTGCTGATCCACCAATGAACCGGAAACAGAGTATCTCGTCTTTTCAGTACCACCCCTGACAGCTATATTGTGGCTATGCACCAAAGCATCCCTATACACCTTGTCCTGCCAGTTAATACCTTCGATATTCCGATAATCTTCCAATGTCCTTTCGCCAGCCAAGTAGCGCTTACTGTAAACGTTGTAATCTGCTTCCAACTGATAACGCACAAATTCATAAGGGTCAAGCATTTCCTGCTTCTTGATAATCTGTTGTACACCTACCCAGCCACTATATGTCACGGTAGGCGAACTAACTTTTCCTTTCTTTGTAGTTACCAAAATTACCCCGTTCGCACCTCTCGCACCATAGATAGCCGTAGCCGACGCATCTTTCAATATTTCAATAGACTCGATTTCTTCGGGGTTCAGCATATTCCCCACTGCCATTTCCAGTGGAAAGCCATCCACTACATATAATGGGGAATTATCCTGAGTTACCGAATTATTACCACGGATAACAATCTGCAAGTCACTACCCGGCTGTCCGTCGGAGGAAGTTACCTGTACACCTGCTACACGACCTGCAAGACTTTCTTCAAAGTTAAAAACCGGTGCTTTACGCATATCTTGCACATTCGCCTTTGCAATAGCTCCTGTCAAATCCTTACGAAGTCCGGAACCATACGCAGTAATCACCACTTCATCTAACAATTCTGAAACGGCACGCAAACGAATAGTCAGCTTCTTTCCATCCTCTACCATTACTGCCTGTTTTTCGTACCCAATAAAAGAAATCTCTAATTTTGTATTATCTCCATCTACCCGGATAGAAAAATTCCCATCCAAATCACTGATAGTACCCACACTTTTCCCAGCAACTGCCACAGAAGCCCCAATAATAGGTTCTCCTGTTTCAAAATCAATCACCGAGCCAACTACCGTTCGCGTTTTTGCCTGTTGGGCAATCGCTACACTGTTCATTTTTGAAACATCTTCTGCTGAATGTACTACAGAAGAAAAGGAAATAGATAAATACACAAGACTACAGCATCTAATGTACCACTTCGCTTTTGAAATAACTGCGTTCTTCATGGTGCAATACTTAATTTCTCGTTAACAATTTAAATGGTATATCTAAGTTTTCAATCTTAGCAGCTGGTCTATTCTGGTCTGCTAGGTCTTGCAAACATAGCGATTATTTATTAAACTCCAAATAAATTTAAAGAAAAAAACATAATCACTCTTTCAGAGCTCACTAGAAAGCCCATAAACAAAGGAAAGTGTATTTTTATTTATTTTCAGAAACAAGAAAAAGAAAAACGGAACATACGTCTTTAATATAAAAAGGCTATGTCCTGCAAATAATTCGATCTGAAAAAACGAGGTTTCAACTCGTCCTTCTAAGAGAAGATTCCCTGATATTTAATTTTGCATCCAGAATAATCGACTTCGACAGCATTTTATCCTCATTATTGACATTATGCTTGATTTGCTCCAATAATAATTGTGCAGCATTCCGCCCCATTTCAAAAGTAGGTTGTTCCACACTAGTCAGATTAGGTTCCACAATAAACGCTTCCTTAGATTCGGAAAAACCAACTACTGCCATATCCTCCGGAATTCTAATCTTGTTTTTCTGAAGAGTTTTCATCGCTCCTATCGCCACCGGATCGTTCACTGCAAAAATTCCATCTGGCATTTTTTCCATTTCAAGAATCTGATGAGCCGCCATGATTCCTTTCTCCATCATTATTCCGCAGTCGATAATCAAAGACTCTTCAACCAGCAAGCCATACTTTCGCAAGGCATCCATATATCCATTTTTGCGTTTCTGCGCGATAAGCAAATCTTCAGAACCTGCCAAATGAACAATCCGCCTACACCCTTGCTGTATCAAATGTTCAACTGCAGCAAAAGCCCACTTATAATCATCAATAACTACATGGGGAGCACTCAACTCTGCACAAATCCGATTGAAGAAAACCACAGGAAAATTATTCCAGATCAAGTCAGAAAAGTAACTAGTATTTTCCGATTCCTGGGTAACCGAAATCAGAAAACCATCCACCATCTGCGCTTCCAACGCCTTCATATTCCGCAATTCATTCTCATGCGATTCATTAGATTGCATTATCAACACATGATATCCTTCAGGATTCAGCACACTCTGAATACCCATAATTACTTCAGAAAAGAAAGAATTGACAAATTCAGGGACAATCACTCCGATAAACATGGACTGGCTTTGTTTCAGACTCAAAGAAATCGGATTCGGCTTATAATTCCACTTTTCGGCAAGCTCCAGAACAGCTTTGCGTGTTTCTGGATTAACGTCCCATTTATCACATAAAGCTCTGGAAACAGTAGAAGTCGAAATCTTCAGTTCCTTGGCTAAATCCTTGATAGTCACTCTTGGTTTACTCATAGACTGTCACTCACTCTAAAAAATTTCCCGAATATAATCAAATTCCGGCAATTGGAATGTTAAAACTCCAAGAGTTTAATTTCGGGAACGTTTGCGGTAACGTTCCCGATGATTTATATTCCGAATTGTTTGTTTATCTGTAGAATCAAAAATATATTTGCTGTCAACTTAGATGTTTTTCAAACCTGTTTTGTTAACTAAATCATTTGATATGACTACTCTCGACATCATTACTATCGTACTATTTTCCCTTGGAGTTGTTTTAGTCGGATTGGCTTTCTCCCAAAAAGGTAAAAGTATGCAATCTTTCTTTGCCGCAAACGGAACCATGCCGTGGTACATGAGCGGCCTCTCACTGTTCATGGGATTTTTCTCTGCTGGCACATTCGTCGTATGGGGTTCTATCGCTTATTCTATGGGCTGGGTTTCAATCACTATCCAATGGACAATGGCGATCGCCGGTTTCATTGTAGGATTACTCATCGCGCCCAAATGGCATAAAACAGGAGCACTCACAGCAGCAGAATACATACATAAGAGATTAGGCAAGTCCACACAGAAGATATATACCTACCTGTTCTTATTTATCTCTGTGTTTCTTACAGCATCTTTCCTGTATCCAGTAGCCAAAATATTAGAGGTTTCCACCGGGCTGCCTTTAAATACTTGCATTTTATTATTAGGAGGGTTATGCATTTTGTATGTGTCTGCAGGCGGATTATGGGCAGTAATTTCCACAGACGTACTTCAATTCGTTATTCTGACAGCAGCGGTTATCATCGTGGTTCCTTTATCTTTCGATAAAATTAACGGAGTTACCGCACTAATAGAGCAAGTGCCCGACACATTCTATAATCTTCTGAACGATGAATATACTTTTGGCTTCCTGGTAGCTTTTGGAATCTATAATACTATATTCCTGGGTGGAAACTGGGCATATGTACAGCGATATACCTGCGTCAAAACACAAAAAGATTCCCAAAAAGTAGGTTATTTGTTTGGAGCCCTATACATAATCAGTCCAGTGCTATGGATGCTTCCACCAATGGTTTACAGAGTATATGACCCTTCGCTCTCATTACTTGATGCAGAAGGCGCATATCTGATGATGTGCAAGGAAGTACTTCCTAACGGGCTTTTGGGCTTAATGATCGGTGGCATGATTTTCGCAACGACCAGTGCACTGAATTCAAAGCTGAATATTGCTTCAGGAGTCATCACCAATGATATATTCAAAAACCTAAGGCCAAAAAGTTCCGACCGTACCCTTATGTACGTCGCAAGAATCTCGACTATTCTCTTCGGAGTATTCAGCATATTGATAGCCATGCTTATTCCTAAAATGGGGGGAGTTGTAAACGTTGTTATCAGCTTGGCGGCATTGACAGGCGTTCCTTTATATCTGCCTATCATTTGGACACTATTCTCTAAAAGACAGACTGCGACTTCTAACATCACGACTACTTTATTAAGCTTGGCTATCAATGGTTTATTCAAATTCATCACTCCACTAATGGGTTTCTCCCTCAATCGTGCCGAGGAAATGATTCTTGGAGTTACTTTCCCAATCCTATGCCTGGCCATTTTTGAGATATATTATAAAGCAAAGAACAAGGAATCGGAAAAGTATCAATCTTACTTAATATGGAATAAAGAAAACAATGCCCGGAAATTGAAAGAAATCGAAGAAAATGAATCGACAGAGAAAGCGGGCAATAATTTCAGCAAACGGGTAATCGGTTATGGCATCTTCGCTTCCGGAGCTGGCATTGCGATATTGGGTGGTATGGCAGATAACGGACAAAAACTTATCATCACAACTGGCGTCGTTTTTGCTCTGCTCGGATTACTAATGACAAGAAAGTCCAAACCAACAATATCTAAAGATTGAGAATTATGAGAAGCTACTATTTTCTTATCACACTGATGAGCATTTGTGTCATCTCCAATACTATACAGGCACAGAACAAGAAAAAGAAAAGCTTCAAACCCGGAACAGTGTGGGTCGATAACAATGGAAAAACTATTAATGCACACGGCGGTGGTATTATATATGTAGATGGCATCTATTATTGGTATGGTGAGCACAAACTGCCCAATAAATCTGAGAAAGAAAAAGCAGATGGTGGTGTACATTGTTATTCATCCACTGATTTGTATCATTGGGAAGACAAAGGAATAGTATTATCCGTTGACTATAAAAATGAAAAAAGTGATATTGCTGACGGCTGTATTCTCGAACGCCCTAAAGTAATATACAACAGGGCGACTTCTAGATATATGATGTATTTCAAACTCTATCCCAAAGGACAGGATTATAAATACGGTTATCTAGGAGTCGCTGCGGCAATTTCTCCTACAGGCCCCTTTACATACAGTCACAAGTTTTTAGGAGCAGATTCTCCATACGGTTCAGGAGATTTTTGTATCTACAAAGATGATGATGGCAAAGTATATCATTTCACGGTACGCAAGCCTGATAAAGCTTTTGTGGCAGGTGAATTAAATAAGGAATATACTTACCCACAGGGAAAGTACAAGGTAGTCACGGGAATCACTAACGAAACAGAAGCACCTGCCATCTTCAAGCATAAAGGTACCTACTATTTGCTGGGATCAGGCTCTAGCGGTTGGAAGCCCAATGCCGCGCGCATATTCACATCAAAATCAATAACGGGTGACTATACGGAAAAATCAAATCCCTGTCATGGCGTCAATCCATATAATGGACTTGGCCCCGAAAAAACTTTTGGGGGACAATCATCCTTCATTATTCCTGTACAAGGAAAGAAAAATTCCTATATTGCCATGTTCGATATATGGAAACCGGAAATGCCAATTGAAGGACTTTATATATGGCTACCCATTAAAATCCAAACTAATAGTATAAATATAAAATGGAGAGATGAATGGAATTTAAATATATTCTCTGACGAAAAGAAGATTATTCCACCGTTGCCAACGTCAATATACTAATCCGTATTCCCTCCACTTTCACCAGACAAGAAGCACATGCCAGCGTAGTAGAACCGGTGGTCAACACATCGTCAACGATCAGTATGTGTTTCCCGACAAGTGCTTCGGGACGTTGAAGTTCAAAGATACCTTCCACATTATCCCGACGTTCAAGTATGGATTTGTGTGTTTGCGTTTCCGTATTTTTCTTACGCAATATGGATTCTGTATCTATGGGGATTCCTGTTACAGCAGTGATTCCACGGGCAATCCATTCACTCTGGTTATAACCGCGGATTTGCTGTTTCTTCTTGTGAAGCGGTATAGGGATTATAACATCAATTCCTTGAAAGAAATGGGAAGATAAAAGTTCTGCTGCCATATACCGTCCCATAATTGCACCTATTTCCTTCTGTCCACCATATTTCAAACGGTGAAGAATCAGCCGGAAGTCACTTCCTTTCTCATAAAAGAAAAAAGAAGTAGCCCGTTCCAGAGGAATTTGTCCCCAGAAAAGCCGCTCTACCGGATTATCTTTTCGAAGATGATAGTTCGTACGAGGTAGTTTGATATTGCATACTGTACAAATACATTCCTCGCCCTTTGCTAACGGTCGGCCGCAAACAACACAGCAACGGGGAAACAGTAAAGATAAAAAAGAACTAAGCCAGTCTTTTACAAGAAGTGTGTGTTTCATAATAATAGAGATTTTAAAGTTGCAATACCACTTACATATTCAATGGAGGGACTTCTGCCAAAAGTTTCTGAAAGAAAGAATGCAGAGTTCCGTTCGTTGCAATAATATGATGTCCTTCTATGAAGTTATCTTCGCCATAGAAGTTAGTAACCTTTCCTCCCGCTTGCTGGACGATCAATGCCGCTGCAGAATAATCCCATTTTCCGAGAAACGCTTCCATCCACGCATCGAAACGCCCAATAGCTACATAGCAAATTGCAGCGGCAGCCGAACCATTCATGCGAATACCTCCCACTACTCCATAAAGTTGATCGATGAGATGAAGAGCGGTCTGTTTATATTGTAGATGATTATAAGGTAATTCTGTAATAACAAAAGCATCTTGAATATCCTCAACACTCGACACATGAATTTCTTCACCATTCATAAAAGCCTTTCCACCTTTCCAGGCATAGAAACATTCATCCCGGCAAACTTCATAAACAACACCTAAAAGAAGTTCGGTACGATTGCGTAAAGCGATACATACACAATAAGGAGCCTCATCATGAATATAATTTGTAGTTCCATCCAACGGATCAATGACCCAACAGTAGGGTTCGTCCTGATAAGTGGCAGAGCCTTCTTCTGTTATGAATCCCGCTTCGGGCAGTAGAGCAGCAAGTGCTTTCACCACTCGCACCTCTGACTCTTTATCTACATAAGACACATAATCATGTGCATGTTTTTCCTCCACACGCTCACGACGGAAGTTCTTCCGTTCTTCTTTCAAAAAATGTCCAACCTCTGTAGCAATCTGGCATACATCAGTGGTAAGTTGCTTTAAATCTAACATTCTATCTTTCGTAATTTAGGCAATCTGCAAATTAATGCCAAAATTATCACTTTTTTTGATAGAAATAAGAGTTTTACAGGAAAAAGATAAGTAATTCCAAGGCATACTCTATTAAATTACTTTTGCACAGAAAACCTATATTCCGTAACGGAATGATATTTCTCATGAGGTCGTAACACACAGGATGGAAATTCAGGATGATGTGGCGTGTCCGGATGATGGATGGTTTCCAATATAAAACCACCATATTTCTGTTGTGGACCACCTTTAGCCACAATCTTTTCAGAGAGTCCGATGCCAGTATAAATCAGTAAACCGGGCTCTGTTGTGTAAGTTTCTATTCGACGTCCACTTTGAGGTTCTGTGATCGTTGCGGCATAACGCAGATCTCCATTATAATCACGAAGTATCCAATTGGCAGAATAACCACCCATAAGTTTCATATGCTCATTGGGAGAGTTGGCACGTTCCGCAAAACTGTGAGGAGTACGAAAATCCAAAGGGCCTCCTGCTATCGCTTCTACCGAAGCCGGCACATACCACGGAGTATTAACCGTGACTGAATCCGCATTAATTTGCACAATATGATTTAAAACCGAACCTCCGTCATACCCCTGAAGGTTAAAATAGCAATGTTGCGACATATTGACGATAGTCGGTAGATCGGTTACCGCCTCATATTCTATACGCCAAGTATTATCCGAAGTCCAGAAATAAGTGACTTTACAATCTAAGTTACCAGGATATCCTTCTTCTCCGTCAAGACTGCGGCGGGTAAAAACAATTCCAAGCGTATCAGGAGTATTGATTGGCATAGCTTTCCACATAACACGATCAAATCCTTTCATACCACCATGCAAATGCCCCGGATATCCGTTGGGAGATTCATTGCACGATAGCTGATACCGAATCGAGTCAATCATAAAAGCACCACCGGCAATACGGTTGGCATAACGCCCTAATAAAGCCCCGAAAAATCTCTCGGCTCCAATCTCGTAATCTTTAAGATTCTCATATCCAAGCACTACATCTGCCATTTTCCCCTCTCTGTCCGGCACTATAATATTCGTTATACGACAACCATAGTCAATTACTTTGATTTGAGCACCTGAAGCATTAGTCAGAGTATATTGGATAACAGTATCACCGTCTTGAGTAACACCGTAAAAAGCTGCTTTTACTCCAGAACTGGAGCCACATTCCGCACAAGCAGTAACAAGTACGGCTAAAGATAAACAAGCCAAAAATTGATTCATTTGATATTCAATATTAAGGAATAAATATTTATCGAATAAACAGCCACAAAAATGCAAATGCAGAAGAAGATAAGATCTCTCTTATTCGTTTGAGCGCAATGCTTATTTGTGTCTCTACTGTTTTTACAGAAATCCCGAGACGTTCGGCAATCTGCCTATAAGAAAGTCCCTCCTTCCGGCTCAAGGAAAATATCTCCCTACATCTCTCCGGAAGCTGTTCAATTGCCCGATTCACCACTTTTGTCAAGGCATCAATGTCAAAACAATCTTTATACTTCCTTTCTTCCAGTTGCTGATTAAACCAGTTTTCCAATAACTGATGCCTGTTTTCCTCATCACGAAGATAATTTAATACCCGATTTTTGGCAGCCCGGAAAAGGTAAGTTTTGATATAGGTTATTTCAATACAATCTTTATTTTCCCATAGTTTAAGAAATACTTCCTGGATAACATCTTCTATGACTGCGACATCATGCGTATAGAAGTTGAGAAAACAACAAAGTTGTTCATAGTATGTATCGTAATAATTTCGAAAGGCTTGAATATCCATCGTTCCCGGAATTGTGTTTATCAGTCTCACAAATCTACAAAAAATATTTTTCTTTCGGAATATATTTTCGTAAAAAGAACCATACCCTCAAAACACTTTCTAATACTAAAACCGAAATCACATTAATTGCACTAAACAAAGATGCTGATAATGAAGCGGATCATACAGATTCTTTCTAAATATAAATCTGTATGAATCCGCGTCTAAATGAGCTTTACAAGATCGTTCAGAATTGTCTTTCTGCAAAAATATTCAGAGCATAAGGATCACTCACTGCTGCTTGCTCAATATATTTCTGTGCCAGCTTCGTATCACCAGTGTAGCGATAGGCCAGAGCTAGTAAATAACTATAATAAGCACTCCTTTGCTGTACGGCACGATCGCAGAAACTTATAAAGAAAGGAGTAGTGGCAAAATAACCCGCATCAATAGTCTTCATACCTTCTTTCCAATCTTGCAGTTTATAATTGATGAGCATATCCCCCTTAAAAGGCATACCCGTTTCACGATAACAAAGTGCCTGATAAAATGGCAATTCCGGTAAGTTCATATTACTAAAATAATCTACCTCAATACCCGTTATAAAATCAAAATTCTCATTGGCCTTGTCTTCCTGCCCCAAAGATTTCAAACAGATTGCTTCATAATATTTAAATGGAACCAATCTAACGATATTCCACAAACCTGCTCCCAGATTTTGAGGCAGAGTTTGCGCAGCCTTAAAACAATCAACCGCTTCTTGCATTTTATTTTCTTTCATTAATCTACGCCCTTTCAGGAAATAAGCAAACATATACTGTTCTGCTACGGCATGTTCTCCACCTTCAGCCGGGACAAAGTTACGTCCCCTAAGAAGTTCTATTGCCTTATCCTCCTGTCCTGCCATGTTATAAGCTCGTGCCCATTCAAGCATAATATCATCGCGGCTAATTACAGACTTATGATTATTCAGGAAAGAAATACGTTCAATAGGAGCAACTCCTAACTTACCCATTACATAGACCGTTTCAAAAATCAACTGTTCGTCATTCGGCTTCAGGGATAATGCCTGCTTCAATAAGGGTAACACTTCATTTTTACGATTCATGTGTGAATAGTAAGCGACAGCCAGATTTCGTGCAGCACGATAATCAGTACTGGACAAGCCTTCCCAAAGAGCGACTGCCTTCTCATAATGTCCTTTAGCGTAAAGGGCACATCCCAACAGCAACTGTGCCTTCTGACTTCCCTGTTTTGCCCAATGAGACAAACTGTTCATTTCAATTCGCCGGCTTGGGAAAGCAATCCCTTCCGTTGCCGAATCATTCGGAGAACCGCCTTTTATATCTGCATATATGGCAGACAGACTAAAAATCAGAGGTTCGTGTGTTTGCAACATCTCTATCAGGGAAACAGCCTCTTTCTGCAGATTAGCGACAAGCAAAGTTTCTATAAGATCGAGACATACCTGATTCTTATCCGTCCGTATCTTTTCCATAAAATCCTGGGTACTAACTTTACCGGTCAGCACACCGAAGTAACGTGCCAAATGATTAAGTTTATCATTCGCTTCTACAGACAGATATTGACGTTCCGATGCTTTTTTATCTCCCTGCAAATAAGAAGCATATATCATCAACGCATTGGCTACAACATTATCTTTATGATAAGTAATGGCAGTAGCAAGATGCTGAACAGCCTTGTCATACTCCAGTTTACGTATATCAAGCATAGCCGCATAAGTCATGGCGGAAGAAACATAAGCACTGCTCCATGCCGCTTTCCGGAAATAATCATAGGATTTCTCCTGCTCATCGAGCGCTAAATAGACATGCCCTAACAAATAGTACAGTTTCCCATTTTCAAGACGCGTATTGAACCGTGTCAATACTTTTTCCGCCCTCAAAAGATATTCCAAAGCCTCACTATAAAAAGCATTGCGTAATTTTGCTTCTCCTAAAGCGATCAATGCAGGAGCAAAATTCGGATCACGTTCAAGAGCTTCTTTATAATAGCTCTCTCCTTTAGTGGCAGGATCACGGTATTGGTCCACATGCAAACCTTCAAGATACAACAAATGCGGACTTTCAACCTTTTTGATATTCGGCATATCCTGTGTTGTATGAGGAATATTAAAAGTATCGTGTTTCTTCACTGTATAAGACATTAAAACAGTTCCGTCATTAGCGGTGACATCTATTGAATATCCCAACTTCATTCTTACATCCGCAGGTAGCATATATTCTTCTCTGGCTTTGACCGTAGCTTTTCCTGAATACAAAATCTGATTATCACCTTTGACCGTAATCTTCACATTACGAGTCTTGTTCAGTTGCACTTTAATCGTATCCTTGACGTATATAGCTCCTGTCGTGTTCGCAAAATCCGGAACCCCGATTTCTCCGATCGGGAACCAATATTGCGAAAAGGTTTTAGTCTCCATCGGTTCAAGCCATGTAAAATCCGGCTGATTGTCAGAATAACTGCCTGCCATCAATTCACAATAGGCTCCATCTGTATCTGTGAGAGCATTTTCCCAAGACTGGGACAACTGATTGTAAGCCCATGTAAACATCTTCTTACCAGGTGATACGTGATGATCTCCGATGTGTACAACCCCGCATTTCCTGCCCGTATCATAACCGCCAAAGAAATCATACTGTGATGCCGCACTAAAATAAGAGGTAGGCTGAATCGTATTCTTATGCTTGCTTATATCAACTGCACCGTCATAACGAATACCGTTAAATATTCCTGCCGCATTTGTTGCAACCGGATAAGTAGTAACCGAACGTTTGTAATGGAAAAACACATGGCTTACATCGTGCGGAAAGAATATCTCATAATTCTTATTCGAAGGTACCGCCACATTCTCCCACCATAAAAACGAATGTCTTAACGGGGTGATATTCGACAATTTGACTCTCGTTTCAAAGATAGACTCACCGGGGTTAAGCACAATGCCAACCATACCTTTCATCCGGTCTGTCGGATCATGTTCCGAAACCCAAACGATCACTCCACCCCCCGGCAGTTTTTCTATTTCATAATCAGTGGGCATAAAAGACGAAGCCCGATGATGAAAAGGCCAGTTAAACTCCAGTCCACCGGAAATCCACGAGCCCAAAGCACCGATAAGAGCTGGTTTTATGACATGGTTCTTATAGAAAAAATCATATCCATTCGTTTTATCTTTGGCAGCATATATCTTACCTCCAATTTCCGGCAATATTTGTAGTTCCAAATATTCATTCTCTAATTTGATAAGCGTATATTCTTTATCCACTTTTTGTTCCCGATTCACTTTCAGAACGATTTTATTAGGATAAGGATTGCCACTCGAACGCTGGTGTACCCTGTTTTCGGCAAACATCGGCAATTCTTCACGTTCGGGTTCTGTGTATGTCGGAATACTGACTTTACTTACAGACACCTTGACCGATTGTGCTTTCGCGCTTGTAGTGAGAAACAAAATCAAAAACAAAATATTGAAATATTTCATGAGTGTATGTATTATTATGATTAAAAAATATCTTTCATTTTACTCTATCCTGACGCAACGGACAGATGCTGCCGAAGCACGATCCATACCTGTAAAATTAAGATTTGCATTATTATAATAGAAGTAATAAGCTCCTGTTGTTCCTGGATTACTAGTCCATTGATATCCCCGATATTCCTGATAAGCAATCTTATTAGCTCCCTTATCCAGATAGCCTCCTGTCGGGAAGTAAGAAGTTTGCGAACCATCAATCACAAACAGATGCCCGTAATTGTTATCACATTCCGTTTTTGAAGTAAAGGTGAATCCCTGATAGCAATTCTGATCGGGCACACAATAGCCTTCCGGACAAGGATCATACACAGTTTTTACATTCTTGGTGAGACCATCAGAATTTCCCCATAGTCCGTTATTCCGCCATTCATTATGCCAGTCATTCGCAGAAAAAATTCTTATATCAGGATTGGATATGGTATAACTTACTGTTCCCACTTCGGCAGAAGTGGTTGCATTTGCGGTCAGTTCCTTGTTATCCACAGTTGTCGCACTCGAACGGACAATATCAAGCGGACGCGGGAACGGATCTTTACGCCCCCACTGATACCACGCACCATAAGCATTCTGATCTTTAGGAGTAACAGAAGTTGCACCCAAATTACGATCCATCATTTTGAATGTTCCCCGTTCCTCATTAATATAGGTAAGATCCGATGCTTCAGTCACCCAAATATGAAAAGACCATACGTTCTTGCCCGATGCATCTCGAATAGCCACAAGGGCATTTCCTTTCACGCCACTTACAGGAACTTTTAAAGTAGTTCCCTCCAATGCAGGAACAGCAGAAAGAACATCTCCTGATGAAGACGAATTCGTTTGTGTCCACAAAACAGTTGCAGACACAGCCTTATCTACTAATTCCCCATTGGCATTCACTCTCGGACGATTTTCATAAGTATAATCTCCTGCCAATGAATAATAAGGCGTGGCATCTATTTCAAGTGTTCCTGCAGATGCCGTACGATAACAGTTTGCCTTACCATAATACAACGTCACCGGCAATAATTCCATCGGTTTGACAACTCCGGCTTCAATAGTGAAAGCGCCCGGAGTTGCTTGTTCGTAAATCCGTCCGGCAGCATCCGTTATGACGAAAGTCAACCCTTTGGTATAATTTACCGCAGGAAGAAATAAAACAAAGTCTGTATGAGCCGAGGGATTATTATCCGTAGAAAGAGGTACGCTTGTATCACAAGTAACCAATGCAGTAGCCGCAGCAGAAGGAGTGGAAGACTTCCGAAGTGATACGATTCCATCCGCTGCATTGACATCAGCTATACCCGACACCAGTTCTCCGTCATTACCGCGTACAGCTACAGATTTAACACTAATTCCCATTAATTGATAATCAGTCAGTTGTATCCGTACTCCACCACACAGATTCTTAAAAGAAAAGGCTTCACCATCAGAGGCTGCCGCCATCGGCAAAGATGATATTTCACTATCGGCATTAAATGCACCCATCCATTTCTGTCCGGCAAGTGCCGAAAAGTCAACAGCAAGTGTCGTACCTTCAAGTTGGCTGCCTGACGCAGCCGACGCCGGATAAACAGCATATCGGATGGCATCATCTACAGAAGTGTCCACCGGGTCAAAAACAGCGGTACGAACACTACTGGCAGTAGTAGTATAAACAGCTCCATTCGGTGTTGAAGTGCCAAACAGCCGTATCTCATCATTTTGGGTCCAAACCACATTCATGGATGCATTAAGCGACGTGCGTGTCGTGGCGGTAACAGCACAAATGGCCGTAATGGATTTTTCTCCTCCTTTTACGGTCGGTTCCGGAGAAAACGCCTCGTCATCAGTTTGCACACAACTACCCAATGATAAACCAATTACCAGAAGAATCAGAATTTTATTTTTTTTCATGGTCTCGCAAATTTAAAATGTTATCATTATTTCCATGTACCTTCCGTATCGCCATTATTCCAGGAAGGTCCGGTACCGGTATCTCCTTCCCCCGGTAGAGGTTCAGGGTCCGTAGCAGCTTTTAAAACGATCGGCAACCATTTCTCATAATTCGTAGCAGTCAGTCCAGTAAAGGTATCACTACCATTCTGATCATATAAGGTAGCATTAAACATCAAACGGTCGGCTACCACACGAAGTAAAGTCCGTGGAATAGCCATTTCGACTACATATCCCTTATCGGCTGCCGTATCGCCAAAAGTTCCGTGAACCGCACCCTTACAAGTTACTGAAGAATGACTGCATTTAATGGTATATTGAACTGCATCCGGAATAAGAGAGATTTTAAGAGGAGTTCCGGTAGCATCTCCACCCTGAAAAATCAATTCCATGCTGTCGTCTGTAGTCAAGTCTTTATCAAGACGTTCCACCAGACAATATACATTTTCTGCATCATAAGCAAAGCGGAACACGGCTTGTGTAGTGGACACACTTCCGATAAATAGCGCATCACTGACTACACTCCAATCCGAATTGTCGGCGTCTATCACCGGTGTCATTCCGGAGGCATTAATCCGATGATTCAGAACAAACTGTCCAATCTGAATACGGGCAGCATCTTTATTCTCGCTATTGACAAAAGTAGCAGGCATAGCAGCTACAAGAGCATGCGGGTCAATAATTTCCGTTGCTCCCCAATATCCTTTTCCACTAAATGGTTGATACGTTTCTCCCCATTGGGAAGCCTCTGCGTTACCCACCTGCATGGTAAAGAGAGAAGAAGCATTGTACGACAAGACAGTCTCTCCCGAGGGGAATTGTACCAGATAAGGTGCTGCAGCCTTCTGCACAAAATTGAGTTTACGGTCCGAAGGCCCTACTTCATCTCCGGTCAATGGAGCCGAAGCCCAGTTGTCGGAGCTCCACGCCATTGAAATATGATAAACGTCGCCTTCATCTCTGAAACGTGTTTCTGTAGCTACTGCAATCTTCGTCGAATTATTTAATTCGCGGGCAGAAGGCATCTGATCCGAATAAATTTGCTTGCCCGAGCCATCTATAGCCAGTCCAGTCTTTTGACGGATCACCTTTCCAACGACCGTCCATGTCCGCCCATTATCCATAGAACGCAGCATGGCAGTCCCCGAATCGGCTGTGAGAGGCTCGCTATCCGTAAAATAGACCTGTATTTCACCCGAACGAAGTTGTAACGCATAAGGTTCCCAAGTCGTTCCCTGATAAATAATCTGGGCAGTCGACCAGGTACGTCCATTATCGGAAGAACGTCTCATTATAATACCATTACTCTGCGGATCAACCCTGTATCCCTGATTCAAGCGAAAGGAAGCGAATGCCAAAATATCCTTATTTGCCAGAACGACTGCATCACATGATGAGAAACAGCGTGTATCACTGGCACCAGAAGTTTGCTGGGCACTTTCGCTCTGAAACAGAGGACTGGATGCATTCTGCCATGTAATCAGATTAGTACTTAAAGCATAATAGACATTCCAAGCCTGTGGTCCCTGCTGGTATAGCAGCAAATAGGTCCCGTCACCTAATTTCTTGATACGGGGATAAAGAGCATTCACAGCCGACAGTGCCGGACTTTCCAAAGTCAGCAACCGGCGATAGTCTAATTCGAGAGAACTATTCCCCCATTCGTCCGCATGAGAGTTCACTGCTACATTTTCACTTTTATTGAGCGACTGAATAGAGGTAATCTCTCCAGTGACCGGTTCAGGGTCAGGATTTGAATTAGGACGCGGATTGGGCCACTCATCCGTTGAGGTATAAGATGTACAAGCAACGAGAAGCCCCATCACTGTTACCAAAAGGTATCTATGAGTTTTTAACTTTTTCATCATATTCATTCTTTTATTTGTTCAATCCGTTATCGATCAGTTTGAAGTCATACTTTTTATAAAATCAATTTCTTGTTGACTATAAGGTGTACCATCCAGACGGAATATATCATGAAACCAGATTTCAGGTTCCGGATCTCCGGCCTTGCTCGACCACTGTAAATGGAAATTACACTTTCCTGCTGTCAATCCCCAACTGATGGCACCTACCTTTTCACGCTTAAGAATCGGCATTATTTCTTCAAAAGTTGAACGGGGGCGTCCCATATACTCCTGGCAGATAACCGGACGATCAAACTGCTTCATGAAAGCGATGAATTTTTCCATTTCTTCAGGTCCGTAATAACAGTGAAAGGTCATAACGTCACAATTCTCACCCAGAAAACTGATAATCGGCAAATTACTGCGTGTGCCATGTCCTCCGGGATAAATCCATATCGGAGACGACAGCGGTTGCGAGGGATTCACCTCACGCGCCCAACGGAACACTTCGCGCAACAATGGCATGCTGTGTGCTTTCTGCTTGAAGTTTTCCGGTTCGTTATATAAACACCACAATAAAATACGATCATCTGCTTTAAAGGTAGTCATCACATCTTTCACGTAACGTTCCAGACGCGGATACGTTGACGGATCATTGACGGATGGCGCTCCGGGACTCTGTATCCATTGAGAGTTATGAACACCCTGTACAGAAGCCGGTTGTACACCGAGTTTCGGACTCTCAAAACGCCCGCCATTCGTAAAGAAAGTGACGATGGCACGCATACCATGTTTCTGACAGATACCCAGAAATGTATCCAGTCGTTGTTTAAACCCTGCCGGATCCGCTTCCCACACCATATCATGCAGGAATATGCGTACCGTATTGAATCCGAGTTCCCCGGCACGTCCCAACTCCAACTCCATGGTTTTCGGATCAAAAGTCTCCTCTTGCCACATCTCAAACTGATTGATTGCCGTAGCAGTAACGTAGTTGATACCCACCGGCCATTTTTGAGATGCGTACCATGCGTTTGCTTTTTCCGTCGACCATCTTTCAGCCTGTTGGGCGCAGCCGGTTGTTGTCAATAAAAAGAGAATTGTTACAATCAGTATATTCAATCTATTCATAAGAAATCAAATTAATTAAGTTGTTAATACCCAGGATTCTGGTCTTTTGTCTGATCCAATGCCATATTATAATTAAATTCATCGGTAGGGATAGGCCACCAGTAAGCTGCATCTCCCACTTCGGATAAAGCCGAAATACGTCCGGCAGCCAAAGCTGCTTCTGCAAGCTTTCCACAACGCTTCAGGTCATTGTAGCGTTTACCTTCAAAAATCGTTTCGTAGCCACGCTCCTGCAACACCAGTGCAAGGAAAGCATCTTTACTTGCATAATCGGCCAGTTTATAGTCTGAAGAAGATGCTTGTGTCGGTTTCTGTCCGTAAGCACGTCGCCGCACCATATTCAATTTTTCCATGGCATCATCGGTAGGAGCTCCTTTCCAGCGACAAACAGCTTCTGCATAATAAAGCAGAATATCAGCATAACGATATACCGGATTGTCATTGGGGGTTGTACTGCTCCCTGTCCATTCCGAGTCTCTGAATTTCGAGCAAATCATACCCGTTTTAGTCAGTGCATTAAGTGTTCCATTCTGCGTTTGTTTATACAATCCGAACTGATAGCGTAAATCATTCTGGTCCCAATTCTGAATAAATTTATTCTTCTGATAATCGGTATAAATTCCTACAGCTCCCATATTCACGAAAGGATTGGGCTTGCAGAGATACATATAGGCGATGGTCGATCCACTATCGCGGTTGAACTTTATATAGAAAATTTCTTCAGAAGTGGCATTAGCTGTATGACCGTAAAGGTCGAGGAAATCATCCGCTTTGCCAACCTCAACCAGAGAATATCGTTTGGATGAAATAATTAAACCGGCTGCTTCAGCCGCTTCTTCATAACGACCGGCATAGAGACAAGCTTCTGTTTTCAATGCCAATGCGGCATAACGCGAAGGACGTCCGGCAGATTTAGCCACTTCCGGTAGATTGGATGCAGCATAATCGGCCTCATCAATCACAAACTTCCAGATATCAGCTTCCGGAGTACGGGGTTTATTAAAGTCATTCATGTTCTGTTCATCAAAAAAAGGAACGGCGCCCCAATTTCGTGCCAGCCATGAATAGGCGAATGCACGTAGAAAACGTGTTTCCCCGGTAAGGTTGTTATACTCCTGTTGCGAGAGTGGAGTATTACCTATACCGTCAAGAATATTATTGGCAAAACGAATGGCACGATACAACACCGCCCAGCTATCTTTGGAGAAGCCCACCCCACCACTGGTAAGCCCGGTATCATAAGCTGTGGCATAGTTACCTCTTCCAATACAATAATCCGCCAGTCCTTCTTCCAGAACAATCAGATAACGACTGAATCCCGGATCACGACGGAGTTGGAAATAGATGGAATTGATAACACTCTCCACTTCTTTGGCATTCGCCATAAAAGTCGTTGCATCCACTTTCTTCGGATGTTCTTCCAAAGAGCCCATATCTTCACAGGATGTGTTCATTGCCAGTATCATAGCAAAAGCGGCAATATATATCAATAATTTTTTCATAAGACATCTATTTTTATATGTTAGAAAGTGAGTCGGCATCCAATCGTATAAGTACGGGCACTAGGATAACAATACGAATCTACCCCCTGAATCATCGAGCTTCCGCCACCATTGGCATTTATATCCGGATCCCAGAAAGGGTAGCTCGTAATAGTAAACAGGTTTTGGGCACTCACATAGGCACGGGCGCGCTTGATGAATTTGCTACGGGCACAAGGTACATCGTAGGCCAATTCGAGGTTTTTAAGTCTGACGAAGCTGCCGTCATAAACAAACCGGTCGGACATTTTATAGGAAGTCTGATCGAGATTGGGATATTTTGCGGTAGGATTCTCGGGTGTCCAATGGTTGTAGTACACCTCGCGCAACGTATTCCCGTTATATCCATAATCATAAGCTTGTGCAGCCATACTAAGCGAATATATATCATTACCTATTGAACTCTGGAAGAAAGCGCTTAGCGTAAACCCTTTATAACTGACTGCTGTAGTTAGATTGACCAGAAAATCAGGATTAGGATCACCGATGATGGTCTTGTCTGCTGCTGTGATGGCAGGATCGTCATCCATATTCTTATATACGATATGACCGTTCTCATCGTATCCATCTTCAACATATCCGTAGAAAACATACATTGGCTCACCCACACGCATCAGATTGAGCTGGTCTTTCAGAATGGTATTATCCAATTCGCCACCGAAAATATCCTTATCTTCCGAAAGGACTAACACTTTGCTGCGATTAAGCGAGAAGTTGACACCCAAATCCCATTTCACAGCACGATCAATAATCCGCCCGTCGAGTTGCAACTCAAACCCCGAGTTACGGATGGAACCGATGTTACGCAGGGCAGTGGTGTATCCACTTGAACGAGGCATCTCTACATTGTTCAGCAAATCAGTCGTTTTCTTCCGATAATAATCTGCAGTCATGCGGAGGCGATTATTAAACAGGGACAGATCAACCCCCACATTAAACTGTGAGGTTGTTTCCCATTTCAAATCACCGGTGTAGGTATCTGACGGAAGATACGCCACTGTCGTATTCTTATCGAATACTACATTTTCCGTCCTCAATGTGTTCTGGGTAGAATACGGTGAGATGGCAGTGCTACCAGTCACTCCGTAACTCAAACGGAACTTTAGATCCGAAAGCCACTCTACATCACGCAAAAAAGACTCTTGCGAAAGACGCCAGGCCGCTGCCGCTGAAGGGAAATATCCCCATTTGTTTCCTTTACTATAACGTGAGGAACCGTCGGCACGAAGACTGGCAGTCAAAAGATAGCGATCAGCATAATTATAGTTGACACGTCCCAGAAAAGAGAACAAACGCCAATCTGAATAAGAAGATGTCGGCAGCCCTTTAACAGTAGCTGCATCCATATCATAGGTTTCGGTCACATCACTCAAGAAACCTTCGGCCGTACCCGTTCCCGCAGTTTTCGATGTACTCTGTTCGTAGGTAAAACCACCCATCACACTCAAATGGTGTTTTTTTAGAAAACTCTTATTATAGGTTATGATATTATTACTTGTGATGCCGACTGTTTCTCCAAATGTAATAGAGGCAGCCCCTTGTGAATTAGGATATTGCAATGACTTGTAATAATCTTTGCGGTTCTGGTTATTGTTTACGTTGGCAGATAACTGGATTGAAAGTCCGTCTATCGGTTTAATTGTCAACGAAGCATTTGCCATAATCCGGTTGGCGTACCATTTATTATCCACTTCTTTCACATAAGCCAACGGATTTACCGGTGCAATCGGTTGTGTCTGGAAGTCATTCCAGGTTCCGTCGTCATAATGAGGTGTCGCTGTTGGCGGCAGAATCAGTGTAGAACCGATAACAGACGTTCCCCGGCTACCTCCCTGCGAATTCATCTGATTATGATTGGAGCGGCTGAAAATCAAGTTGCTCGACACGGTGACATATTTTGAGATGTGATAATTCAGGCTCGAACGGATAGACATACGTTTATAGCCACTTTCCTTCACGATACCTTGCTGATCGAAATAGCTGGCGCCTAACGTTCCCTGAACTTTTTCCGTACCACCAGAGACATTCACAGAGTGGTCGGTAACAAGTGCATTACGAAACAGTTCACGCTGCCAGTTGGTACTATGCCGAGTAGATTTAATCTCTTCATCGGTATATATCGTCGGCTGATTATTAATCGCTGCTTTTTCATTCAGATAGCTCATATATTCCCAAGCATCGAGTAGCTCAAGTTCTTTAGCCAGACTCTGCACACCGAAGCTGGCATTGTATTCCACCGTAATCTTCCCCTCTTTAGCTTGCTTCGTCGTAATCAAGATGACACCATTGGCACCGCGCGAGCCATAGATAGCAGTTGCGGAAGCATCTTTCATCACTTCAACAGATTCGATATCAGCCGTATTAATCATATTAATGTCACCCGGAAATCCGTTGATAATCCAAAGCGGTTCATTGTCACCCCGAATAGAATTGGAACCACGTACCCTCACTTGTATTCCGGCTCCCGGCTGGCCATTAGTTTGCTGAATCTGTACGCCTGACACGCGTCCCTGTAATGCTGACGCAACAGAAGTATTTGCATATTCAGTAATGATATCGCCTTTGACGGAAGCTATCGAACCGGAAAGGTCCCGTTTACGTTGTACGCCGTAACCTACCACTACTACTTCATCCAATGTCTCTGTATCTTCTTCAAGAACGAAATTCATTGAACGTACTCCGGCCACCACCTTTTTGCTCTGTGGGGCGTAACCTATAAACGTCACATCAATAGTGGCACTTTCTGGTACATTCTGCAACTCAAACTTTCCGTTAAAATCGGTAACCGTACCGTTGGTGGTACCTTTTACCAATACGCTCGCTCCGATGACCGCTTCTCCCTGCTCATCTTTCACCACACCCGAAATCGTCCGGTTGGTCTTCGTCTGCACCTTTTGTAAAACAATCTGTTTGCCTACTATTTCATACGCAATGTCACTTTTATCAAAGGCCTGTTTCAGCACATCCGAAAGATATTGAGAACCTCCTTTCAGGGAAACAATACGTGACAGAGGGATAGAATTATCGAACACAAAAGTATAATCTGTCTGTTTTTCAACAGCTTGTATCAGGTTTTTTAAAGAAATCTGCCTGGCAGCGATATTGACTTTAGTCTCTTTCTGCGCCCATAGCGAAGGGCTGGAAAGCAGGCTGCCCAAAACAAGAATGCTACATAATATTTGTTTTAGCTTCAACATTGTAAACTCATTTAAGGTTAAATAAAGGAATTAATTATTACCTTTGTCCGCATAAAGCAAGGCTATACCTGTGCCATCCGTCTGACGGATAGCATACATACGCAGGTTTTGCTCTTCGGACGTGGAAGATGGCACTCTTCTGCGTCCTTTTTTATTCTTCGATTACTTTCTTCCGGTTATGCTCACCTCCTCTCCGTTAATAGTGTATGTAATCGGAGTCACCCGATTAATGATCTCAAGCATCTCTCGCAAAGATTCTGTTTTAATTGTCATCCAATAACGTTTATTTTCCGGTACATCATGCAATTGAATTTTGATGCCATACCATCGTTCCATTTTTTGAACTATTTCCTGCAGATTCTCATTTTCAATTTTCAACTTGCCCAATCGCCATACGGACTCTACTTCAGCATCGCAAGCCTCCAATTTACACTTCTCCATTTCATGCAAAGGAATAATGACTTTCTGATTGGGTTTCATATCTGCCAGCAGCTTGTCCGTTAAAGCCGAGACAACCGTCACGTGCCCTCTAAGCAGTACAACTTCCAATTCTGAATGGTCTCCATATCCATTGACATCGAATGCCGTACCATGAACCAACACTTTCACATCACCTACCAATACATCAAACTGTCTCTTACTGTCTTGCACCACATCAAAAAAGGCCTGTCCGTTCAATTTTACAGAACGGCGGTCTTTGGCATAATCCGTAGAATAGGTCAAAGTAGAACCGGAATTCAACCAAACTTTAGTGCCATCCGGCAAACTGACTTCAGCTTTCTGGCCAACAGGAGCTGTAAATGAGACTAATCCTACTTCTTCCTCTTCCGAAACCAGCAGAGAGAGTGAGAAGCCCAACACCAGTGCCAGCATAGCAGCAATTCCCACTGCCTGATACAACAACCGCCGCGTGTACATCTTCACAGGTTTCACCAGATTCAGATTACTCATTATCTTTTCCCACACACGTTCTTTATCAGGAATTACCGGATGTATTCCCGCATGAGCTATCTGCCAGCTCTCGCACAGTTCCTGAAATTCCTGTTCGTGCCCGGCATCAGCATTCCGCCATTCCATGATTTCTTTCTCCTCCTGCGGAGAAGCAGTTCCCAATAGATATTTAGATATGATAATATAAATGTCTTCCATATTTAAATGTGTTTTATAAGCTCTTTTATTAAATAGACCCGTAACTTTTGAATTACCCTGAAAGCATTCGACATTTTTTTCATAACACTCACTAAACAACTCTATTTTTTCTCATTTAATGCATAAGTCAATGACTTTACCCTAAAAAGAAAAATCACCCTTACTACGATATATTTGTAGTAAAGGTGATTTTAGTAAGCTCAAGGCTTGTCGGACTACTTTAACTATAGCCAATATTAAGGAAGCATCTCAAATTCAGAGCCAACCTCTCTTGATTCTTATATAAAATACATATTTTTTCATTCTTCCATTATAATAACCTTACTTCTGAACCACAATTTTCAACTTACAGGTACGTCCATAGAGTAATGCCACACCGTCATAAGTGAGTCCGGTTATGCCAGCTCCCGAATAGGCTGGCCCCTGGCTTCCTACCACTCCTGTAGGAGTAGCTATTTTACATCCTCCGGCAACTAATGCATCCATATCGTTTGCGGCTTCAATAACATGAATGACACCGTATTTGCCCGCCGCAGTAACAAAGGCAATATAAGAACCGTCTTTTATCTGCAAACTACAAGGATCATTCGGATATCCATCAGACGCATTGACTCTTTGCATTAACATATCGGCACCTCCTTTAGCTATACTTTCCAATACATTCAACGCCTCAAAAGTCTTGACGTCCGAAGCCGCATTTGCCATCATCGCATCAATTCCAAGGTCAACAACCTTATCATCAGGGATAAGAGTAAACAGCGTTTTGTTGATAGCAACACCTGCCGGTTTGATCCAGTCATTCACATCATAAGCTCTCCCTATCGGGCCTCCATTAATTCTTGACGCACTGACATAAGAGAAACCTCTGTTTTTAACGGCAACAAAGCTTGGATTTCTCCATATATTGATGAAAGCAAAGTCTACGCCATTTGCCTTTGAGCCATATCCTTTAATTTCCTTCAGGCTTAATACATGCTTTTGCACACCTTGTACCATTATTCCCTCTATGGAGAAAATATAAGGTTGATCCGGTTCTATTGAATGTTCCCATTCGGGTGCCATTTCGATATCGTTGAAAACAAGCGCAACATTATTGTCAACACCCTCAAGACCTTCGACATTGATAATCTTTTCCTCTTTCAACCCTTCTATATCTTCCACCACGATCTTGATTCCATTGGTCTCTTTATTGTCTACGACAGTTTTCAGGATAAATTCCATTTCCAACGGATTGCCTGATACCGGAATAGTCGTATATTCCTTCAGGTCACCCAGTACTTTATTACACAACGTATGTTTTATAGACTTAATGCCCACAGCTGAACGAATCACTACAGACAGAGAAACCTCTTCATCAGGTACTAAAACAGGGAAATCTGATGGTTCGGTGAATATCTGGGATGGAAGTTTAGTTATCTTTTTAATAGGTATTACCTTTTGTGCCGTTTTTGTCAAAACGTCCGTTGATGTTACCAGTATTCCGGCTGCTTCACGCGTATTGACCTTGACATTCAAGTCAAATTCAAGTGTCATATCAGTTTGCAGAGTATCTATCTTTAAACGTTGGCGTTCAGTCGCATTTATCTCTTCATATTCTCCATTTTCATCCATCCTCAACAAGGTAGCATATATACTATGTATACCCACAGCAGAAAAACTTTTAGCAGACACAGTCACCGTAGAGTTATACTCCACCATATCTATTTCGGAAGGAGAAGTAAGTTCAACAGTAGGTGGCGGATACGCACTGTCGTCCGAATAATCGGATTCACTATCACTACAACTTGTCAACGACAAGCCCCATGGCAGGGCAAGCATCAGGATCAGTATGTTTTTTATATATTGCTTCATGACCATTCATTTTTTATTTTAAAGATTCGATTTGTAATTGAAAACAATGTAAATCTCCGCTTACACTTGTTTCGGTTACCCCTCTGAAAGCCCATTTGTGTGAAGTCAGGACAAATATACAATACTCGGAGTCTCTATTTCTATTTTCCACTTTCACAAAAGAATACGTACCAGAAGCTAAGTTAGAGGTGATTGCCGACTCAAGCTTTGGCAACAATGCACGTTTAACAGTGCCAGCCAAAACAGTCTGTTCGTTCATCCTTTTCTTAAATACGTCTACAGCCGGAGCTATCAGATCTTCACTATTTAATGATACAGAACAGAAGAGCATATCTATTCCGCTCACAGCTTCTATTTTTGTTTCAAGATATCTGCAATCGTTTTTTACTACAGATTGTGTCACCTCGGATATAGTAGAAGGAAAAAGAACGGTACTGCCGATTATCTTTTTTTCTCCGTCATTATAGCTAATGGGTACAAACACTGGTACTTTCTTACTCTCTCTAGCAGTCTCCGTACCCGTATTTATGATTGCAGTTTGCCCATAGACGGCGTTCGTCCTGTCCAACAATGCCACTGAATGAACAGTGTTTCTGATAGATGACGCCACCTCCTTATAGCTACAAGAACTAAACAAATTCTGTTCTGATAAGTGCGCATAAACCAGCACATTAGTTGTTCTGAACCGATTCCACTCGGGAATTTCTTCTCCTTTGTTATCCTCATCACTACACGAAACGAACAGACAGGAGATGATACACATAAACAGCAGATATATATAGCTTGATTTCATATTTCATTCATTTTATAAATTCAACTTCAGCAAACAAAGCTCCGTGATCAGATATTTCCGGATTAGATAAAACTCTAAATGACTTCACTTTCCACTTATTCTGTGGAACCCCGAATAGATAATCAATCTTGATTGTCGGCTGATCCGCCGGATAGGTAAACGTATCATTGCAGATTCTCTGCCAGTTCTTCATCACTTCACCAATCACATTAGAGTCAGTCCGGGCATTAAAATCTCCCCCTAACAATGTCGGTGTATCTCCCGTACCAATCCGTTCGTTGATCTGTTCAGCCATTGCGCTCCTTATCAGGTCTGTCGAATGATCCAAGTGAGTCGTTCCTATCCTGATTACGTCTGAAGTTCCCGGTTCCTGAATATCTACATATAGTAACGTCCGGGGTTCTTTGGCTCCATCGATACTTTCAAAAATTTTGTTGTTGATATACACAAAAGGATATTTTGAAAGTATGGCTACTCCATATTCTCCCCCTCCGGTATCCATGGCCTTCCCGAATACGGAAAACAATCCCAACTCCGCAGCCAGTTGAGTGGTGAAATCTTGATTTTTATTTCTTTTCGTGTTGTAATCTATCTCTTGCAACATTACAACATCCGGATTGTATTTCCTGATAAATACAGCATACTCCTTCACCGAATAACCAGTCAGTTGCCCGGACATCCGGCAATTATAGCTCATTATTTTAAGAGCCTGCGCATACGTACTTTGATACGCAAAGAAGAAAAGGCATACCCATACAATGGGTCTTAATAGTGTTTTCATAAATTTGTTTTTGTTATTAGATTAAGTTTACTTATTCAACGGTATATGCATATTCCGATATTTTTTTAAAGCTAACCGGTGTTATTGATTGCATCACTTCCAATACATAGTTCAAGTCGTTCCCTTTACAAACGAAGTTGTACGTAAACGAAGCAATCTTTTCGTTTTTAACCGTAATCTCTACATCAAAATGCCTCGAAAGCGTTGTAAGCACCTCTTTCAGTGATGCATTTCTGAAAATAAGCCGATTACTCTTCCAACTCGAAGCATCATCGTGGTATCTATCCGTTTTAATCTTTATTACATTGCTCCTTTTTTCATAGACAGCAGTTTGTCCGGGAAGCATTTGCTGCATAGGTCTGCGGCTTTGCACATGCCCGATATTGATACTTCCCTGGTCGAGTGTCGTTTTTATGACTTTATCCGAAGCGTATGCTTTTACATTGAAACACGTTCCCGTCACTTGTATTTTCACATTCTCGGCAAGCACCTGAAAAGGGGATTTCTTGTTTTCTGCTATCTCAAAATAAGCCTCTCCTTCCAGCGTAACATTCCTGTTGTATTTTGCAAACTGTTCCGGATAAGTCAATTTAGAATCGGCATTTAACCACACCCGGCTACCATCAGGAAGTAATACGAGTAGCTTCTCACCCCTTACAGCACAGACCTCCCGATAAACAAGGTTTGCCTCACTATGACTTTGATAGAAATTATATCCTACACCTATCACAAGCAAAACAATTGCACAAGCTACCGTCCACTTAAAGAACAATGGCATCCTTATTCTCCTGTTCTTTCGTTTTTCTTCCCGCATCACGGCTTCCTGAATATTCTTATAAATGCGATATTCATCAAAAGGAGGCAATTCTCTGTCGCCCAATTCGAGCTGTTTGCCTTCTATTATCCTTTGAATGTCGTCATCCATATATTTCCCGATGCCGTCAACTACTTCAAAGTCCTGATTTGTATGTTTCTTTTTTGATTTCATATTTCAATATCTATTAGTAATACACACTGTTACAAAAAAGTATTATACAGACTACGTTAAACCGTGTTAATTCAAAAGAACGTTCCATATCAGCAAAAAGTGATAAAACTACATCATACAATAAAGCAACAACAAGCTAAGCTCTCCCACTGTCGCGCGAATCTGCTTCAAAGATTGGCTATATTGAAATTTAATTGTATTGATCGAAAGATTAAGTTTATCAGCTATTTCCTGATTGGAGTATTTTCCCGAAACTTTCATTTCAAAAACCTTGCGGCGTTGCGGCGAAAGTTGCTCAAGAGCTTGCTGTATGATGTTCATTTGTTCTTGTTTAAGGTTTTCGTTTTGAGAATTGTCTTCCAGTTCCAAAACCATTGAAAGACAATCCTCAAGTAAATAGATATTTTTCTTTGAGTCTCTCAACGTATTGAGCAGATCGTTCTTCAACATCGTAAAAAGGTATCTGTTTATGGGTTTTGTCTCGTCAATCTCTTCTTTTTTCAGCCAGAGTTTTAAGAATAAGTTCTGCACAGCATCTTCAGCCAATTCTTTATTCAGCAGATATTTAAATGCCAAAGAAAAGGTCTGCGCCGCATACGTCTTGTATACAATACTAAATGCCAGCTGGTTCCCCTCTTTCAGAGCCTTAACCAAAGCTTGGGCTTCATCCTGTGAGTATTTCTGGGACATCTTAATCATTTTAAATATGAAAATAAAAAACTTATTATATTAAGTCCTTATTTTCAAATATATTAATTCTTTCTGATATAGCATGAATCGCGAGCAACAAATAAAACAGGCCTCTTATTTATTTCACCAGTCTTTGATATTTGCTGAATAAAAAGGTTGAGAAGGATAATAATCCGTCAGTTACTGAATGAATATCTTTTCGAACATCCTTCCGATCAGTTGCATTTACCCAACCTTCTTCTATTTCTTTTAATTCATCTTCAAGTTGCTTCTGATCCACCTCTACACCTTTCTCGGCCGCTTTGATGAATGTATTGATATACACCTCCCAGCGCTTTGCATAATAATCACTTATCAGCCCGGCCCACGAACGGCTGGCATAATCGTTCAGGCTTCCTCCCCAAGTCGTAATCAAGTTGCGAGCGTTCTTTTCATAATAGTCTTTCAACTGGGGAGAATCTCCCATCTTCCGCGCATCATCAATCCATTTATCCAGCGAACAGTAAGGATGAAAAGCATTCAGTTTATCCAAATCATTCAATATCTCCTTCATTTTCTCGCCGCAAGCTTTCAAAGCCTGATAGTCTTTGGCTTCAACCATCCTGTCAAACTCCATTTTCACATCAAGAAAGTAGTTTCCAAGCACCTGTCTGCCTACAGTTATCAAATCTAAGCGAAAAGCATCTCTCCGGTCAGAAGGTGCTTCGTTCAGTTTTCTCCAGACCTCTAGTAGTTCAACATTGCTGTACACATTACTTGTGCGTTTTTCACTGTTCTTATTCAACGCAGGGCGATACCCGGGTAAAGTACCCAATGTGCGCGGCACTTGTGCATAAATGTCATTGAATAATCGTTTCCAAGCATCGCGCACAGGCTGCGACACACATCCCACATGCCTGTCAGCCAGACATTCAATCCATTTATTATCATCTACATTCAGGTTCCATGCTTTCTCAAGAATGTATTCGTAGGGAAACTGCATCACATCCAATCCTTCCAGCGTAGAGCCGACTCCTTTAAGGTTACCTCCACCGTTAATAAGAGCATTCTCAAGTCGTGCGCCACTTTCTTTGACGTTACCTGTCAAAGTCGTGTTTCCCCCGAAATTGCCCAGATAACACCAAATATAGGGCTGATCATGAAAATGCTCTGTTCTTTTCCATAATTCAACATTTTCACAATGATAATCCAGTAATATCATTTTATTCTGTGGCACTCCTGTCAGCAAAGCCTTCATTCGCTCGGAAGTCCATTTATCTTTATCAAAATAAAACATCCACGTCATTTGCATCCATTGGGCTTTGGGATCGGCAGCCGTCAACGTAGCGTACATATCCGAAGCTATCTTCCGCAAATATTCGGGTTCGAAACTGGGCGGGTCAACCTCATTGAAAGGATCTAAACCATAAACATGATCGGTTCCGAAAAGTTTTTTTTGTTCATCAAGAAATAATTTCTGAATTTTCGCAAACAAAGCATCGTTAGGGTTCAGAAAATTACAACGGTATGCATCAGCAAAGCCGGCCCATTTGCCCAAATGTTGAATATCGGCCTCGGGATAAATCCGTTTTAAATCGGCAGGTACATGTCCGGCGAAGGCTGGTAATACAGGCTTCATATTCAATTCACGCTCACGTGCGAGTATTTTTTTCTGCAAGCTTACCTGGTGTTCCAGCCATTCCATCGGCAACGGACCGTTCCAGCGATCTATGTTAGCCATCCGATGCCAGGGCAGATACGGCGGTCCCGTAAAGTAAGAGCGTATTTCGATGTCCGACATTCCCATTTTCGACCAGACTTTATACCATACAGCTTCCTGTCCGGTAATTGCCAAAGGCATATTTATACCATTAAGGGCCATCCAGTCAATAAAACGTTCCCATTCTTTCCATTGCCACCAAGGCATCGTGTAACCATACGTGCAGTAATTCAGGAAAAAACGAGTATCCACTCTCGCTTCCGAAACGACCTTCTCACCAACCATCGGCAATTCTTCAGGAATTTCAACGACTATATCCGCATACCAAGACACTGTAGTGAGACAGTAGTATTTCAAGTAATGGTTCAGTCCCATCGCCATTGAATTGGCGTTGTTTCCACCGATTACAATTTTATCTTTTACGGACTCTATCGTAAAGCAGTCTTTCTCTCCTTTTAACTTTTGAAACTGAAAACTCTCGATGTATGACGGCAGCAAACGTTTCAATAATGCTTCCGCAACAGCTACGTCTTTGTCTTTAGCCTGAAGAGCCAACGACATAAGCAGCATAACCAGACACGTGTATACACTTTTTCTTTTCATTCTGATTTATAATTTTATATAGATTTTTCTTTTTAACAAAACATATCCCAACAGCCCATTGAACAACAGGAAAAATACACCGTACATAAATGAACCGAAGTAATTTCCGAATAACGGGTTAAGCAAATTATTGAACACAGCCGTATGGATATGCCAATGCACAAGCAATCCTCCGGCTATGCAACTAAACACATAAATTACAAGCGGATTCGCTCCAAATGCTTCGAAAAACGAAAACCACTTTTTATTCTGCTTCACATCAATGATATAGAGCAACAATGCCAATGACAATGCCGCAATCCCACAAGTAAGCAAAACAAACGAAGGAGACCACAAACGTTTATTCAAAGGACAGGCATAGCTTAACAAATAGCCGGCAAACAACAGCGTGGTACCTATAAGGAATAGATTCAGCATCCGGCGGTCATTGTCTTTAATGTCAATGATTATCTTTCCGCAAACAAAACCGATCATTACTTGAGACACAGCGGGAATCGTACTAAGTATCCCCTCGGGATCGACAAACTGGCGGCCCTGAAGATACATGTGGTTAGATCCTAAAATAGTCGAATCAATCATGCCGACGATATTATCCGCACTTTTCTCAAATCCGTTTCCAAATAACTGAAAAATAAAGTAGACAACCAGCAAGATAATAGCTAATGGCATAAAACGCTTATGCGGTATTGTTACGGCCAATAAGGCTGTAATACCATAACAAATCCCAAGCCGTTGCATAACTCCCATCAACCGGAGCTGACTCAAATCAAAATAGTTACCACTATCTATTGCTGTAATGAACCACTCCATAACCAGACCAATAAATATTAATAAGAGACTTCTTTTTATGATTTTCGCAATGGCCGGTCGACACTGGAAGTTATACTTACACAAAGAGATATAGGTCGAAATACCCATCAGGAACATAAACATCGGGAATACCAGATCGGCCGGCGAAAAGCCATCCCACTTGGCATGTGCAAAAGCGGCAAAGTTATACCCGCACTTTCCTGTATTGTTGACCAAGATCATCCCGGCAACAGTAATACCCCGAAGTACATCAAGCGAAAGTAACCGTTTGTTCGGATTCATAATATTTGATTCTTTTAATTACTTATTATATACCCGTTGGCGGAATTAAATTAGCGCATATTTAATCCTTCCAATAGGTCTATTGTTGATTTTGTTGATGTATTGCAAAATCGTAAGAGCGCTAATCTTACTGATTATCCTAGTAAAAATCCCATTGACGTCTTTGGCATAATTCCTTATCATCATGAACTGGTCACACATTTGCGAAAAGAGTGTTTCAATTCTTTTCCTTGCTTTAGCAAAAGGAATAAATGTTGGCTTCCAATTCTTTTGATTGAGTCTGTAAGGTACTTCCAGTTTAATGTTAGCACTTTCAAATAAGTCCAATTGTACCTCAGTTCCAATATATCCTTTGTCACCAAACAGGCTACAATTCTGATATTCATACTTTACATCCTGAAGATAATGAATGTCATGAACGTTTGCCTTTGTCAAATCAAAGGAGTGTATCACACCGTTTAATCCACAGACTGCGTGTAGTTTGTAGCCATAGTAATAAAGTTTTTGTGAAGCGCAATATCCAAATGCAGGCGAACGTTCATAGTCATATTTGCCAACTTTGCAGCGTTTAGCTCTAGCAATACGACAAACCTCTATTGGCTTTGAATCTATACAGAAGAATTCTTCCCCACCATCAATTTCAGTCACAATTCTTTCGCGTATCTCTTTACAGAGATTGGCTGTGAGTTTCCTACGATCATTAAATTGTCTTCTTGAAATTAGATGTGGCAGCTCATTGGAGTATTCTCCTAGTTTGGAAAATAAGTAGTTTTCACTATCCAAACCAATAGACTCCATCGTAAGGCTAAGAGAAACGACTTCTAAATCAGAAAAACGAGGAACAACTCCGGGGCGAGGTATGTTACCGTGTTCGGTTACAAGATTATCAGAAAACTCCTTGCAAATGTGGAGAAATTTTGCGAATATTGCATATAAGTTGTGCATAGAGTGATGACATATTAAAAGTTTGCTCACTTCTAATATACTAAATATCACGAATATGTACAACTTATTTGAAAACATCTTATTAGATAATTAATTCCGCCAACGGGTTTATTATATATAAAATAGTCGTTCCGGCAGCTAACACTATCCCTATAAGCGATTCATAAGGTATCAGCTTCAGACGTTCCTTAAAATTGAGTTCGCATACGCCTCCTGTCGCATGAAAGAACGAACCATGTGGCAAATGGTCAAGAACTGTAGCTCCGGAATTAATCATAGCCGCTCCCCAAACTGCAGAAATGCCTATAGCCAATATCGTTTCAGCGAACGAAGAAGAAGCCAGTGTTGCTCCGGCTGTTGTCGATGCGGTAGCCGCCGACATCAACGCGCCTGATATAGGAGCAATCAATGCATCACTAATATGAGCATGATCTAATCCTGTAAGAATCCAGTCTTTCAAAGAAGAGTTCTTTATGATACCGGCAATAGTCCCAGTTCCTATCAGCAGAATAGCTACCACAGACATTTTTTGCAGTCCATACTCTATACTCGGAAGAATGTTTTTCCATTGTTTCATACAGATAGCACCACATAAACCACCTACCGGCAAAGCTATCAAAGGATCAATATTGATTCCTGCCGCAGGACGTAATGCCAATAAAACAATCGTAACAACAGGAGCAATCAGACTGGTTCTTAACGAGGGCAGATTTCTCTCTTCCTCTTTATCCTCTGTTTGCATCATCGTTTTTTTGTTTTTTACCGATTGAGGCATTAGACGGACAATAACAAAAACAGTGAAAAACAAACCGATCACTGCCGGTAAAATATTGGCAAACATTACAGACGATAGATCTGCATTAAAATTTCCGGCTGCTATAATGGTGTTCGGGTTAGGTGATATGATATTTCCACACTTACCTCCCCCGATCATAGCAATAAGTAACACAGATGGAGACAGGTTTAGACGCTTGCCTATCGAAAGAGCCACCGGCGCAACGGTTATCACAGCCACATCAATGAATACGCCTACCGTACAAAGCAACATCGTTGCGAGTGCCAATGCCATAAATACCCGTTTTTCACCCATTTTGTTTATAATCGCATTGGAGATGACCGTGGTAGCCCCGGTTTGTATTAATATACCAGATAAGACTCCGGCTGTCAGAATCCGCAATACCGCCGGGGTGACCTCTTTCACCCCGGCGGTCATCACCGTTACGGTCTCATTTAAAGATAGTCCTCCCAACAACCCTCCGACTATCGCTCCAATAATCAGACTGTATGTTGGAGAAAGCTTTCTTATGATTAACAGTATGGATAATGAAAGCCCGATTAATGCGCCTATCGCTGTCATTGAGTATTATTTAGTAAATTGTTTTATGATTCTCACCACCTGTCGTACCGTTCTCTCTATATTTTCTTTCGTAAACTCCGGTCGCATCGCCTCTTCAAGTGTTACCGGGAAAGGTTGAATAGGCAGTACGGCAGTAAACCCCATCCTATTAAGCGCTTCGGTGGCTTCGACCGCTCCCCCCAACGCTATCACCGGAACCTGACATCTCTCACCGGCACGTAAAATTCCGTCCAACGCCTTTCCCATACCAGTCTGGCGATCCAGTTTCCCCTCTCCGGTCAGTATCAGGTCTGCCTGTCGGACGACCTCCTCGAAACGAAGCGTTTTCAATATAACTTCTATTCCGGATTGCAATTCTGCATTCAAAAACGGAAGCAGGCCGCCTCCCATTCCTCCGGCTGCTCCAGCACCGGGAAGCTGCGATATATCCATATTTGTATATTCCTTTATCACCTGTGCATAATACCGCAACCCATTGTCCAACTCTATCACTTGCAAACTATTTGCCCCTTTTTGGGGAGCATATACATAAGCCGCACCCTCTTTTCCAAAAAATGGATTACTAACATCACAGGCGATCGTAAAGTGACTCTCCTTCAATGCCGGATTCAATTGGGAAATATCTATTTGATGAACTTTTATCAGATTTTCACCGACAGGCTCCAACTCACCGTTTCCGCTATCTAAAAAGCGTGCACCTAAAGCCTTTAGCATGCCAATTCCCGCATCATTCGTAGCACTTCCGCCGATACCGATAATGAATTCCCGACACCCGCGTTTTAATGCATCAGCAACCATCTCTCCAACTCCATAAGTCGTAGTCTTCATGGGGTTTCTCCGATTTGAATCAATCAATGGCAGACCGCAGGCCGAGGCCATTTCGATAATAGCCATCGCACCATTGTTTACGATACCATACGATACTTCAATTGGCTTCATGAATGGATCATGCACCCGACATGACACCGTTTGGGCATGAAGGACAGAGCATAAAGCTTCTGTAGTCCCTTCGCCACCATCAGCGATGGGGAAACGTATAATCTGACAGTCGGGTAATTCCTCCTGAATCGCTTTTTCGGCAGCTTTCGCTATCTCGAAAGAACCGACCGAACCTTTAAACGAGTCGAATGCCAATACAATCTTTTTCATAAAAGCTATCACTTATTTGTTTTCTCTATTAAACTCAATGCAGCCTCGACCGGATCATCAAACGGAGTTGTACTGTTACTCCAAGGAGATGTAATCCATTGCTCCTCCCATTCTCGGATTTTATTCCGGTCTTTTGTGAAATAGAGCTGTATACGAGGGATATAGTAGTCTTTAATCAGCCCGCTCCAGAAACGGGCAGCATAATCTTCCTGAATACCACCCCAACTTGTAATCAAGCGTTTGGCATTTGCTTCATAAGCATCTTTTTCCTGAAGAGTTGTTCCGCTATTGCGCGCAAGTTTCACCCATTCTTCTAATCGATATAAAGGATGAGAAGCCAATAGCCTGTCAACGTCCATCAACAAATCAACAGTTTGTTGCAGATTACGTTGCGCTGCGAGAACACGATTCTCCGAATCATCTTTCAGGGCCTGCTTATAAAAATTTTCAGCTTTAGCCGCTACATAATACGAAACAAACTCTATGAGGTCGTTTCTGTATAATTCAGAGCTTTTCAGTTCGTCAGCGCAACTAGCATACAAACGTATAGCCTGCAAGTAATCATCACTAAGGTCGATTTTACTGATCCGCCGTTGATCGGGTACTACAGTTTGCCAGGTAAAACGGGAGTATGAATATAAAGAACTATATGCTGTTTTCCGAAAAAGCTTCCAAGCTTCCTCCATGGCATCGGGATATCCTCCATAACGGGCCTCGCAGTATATCTTCATCCAATCGTCCAGGTCGATACTATCTGATGACCATCCCATATCGGCTAACAGTTCGTAAACAACCTCATTGTTTTCGAGTCCTTCAGGAGCAGAACCGAACCCAATCAAGTTACCTTTATTTGCGGCACGTAATGCTTTGACCGAGGAGCTTGCATACATATCCAAGTCTCCTGTCATGGTGTTTTTCCCACCAAAGTTGGGTACATAGCTGAATATCCATTTCTTTCCGTAAAACCCATCATGTACTTTCCATGTTTGCTCGGTGTTCCACACCCATTTCGGATAATCATTGCCCAAATCAATGATAATCATTTTATCATCAGGTACATTGCTTAACAACGCTTTAAGCGATTCTTTATCCCAAAATGAATGTTGATATCCGAATGTCCATCCCTGTGTAACCCAAACGGCATCCGGGTTTCCGGCTGCAATTGATTTATAGATCGTTTCTCCATACTCGGCCAATAACTTATATTTCGCTTCTTTATCTTCCTTATCGATAGGCAGCTCCATCTCATTAAAACTATCCGAGAGATAATACGTATTTTCTCCAAACTCTTTTTCCCACTCTTCGACAAACAGTTTGCCTATCTCTTCGAAAAAAGGTGAATCCGGTGGCAATACATAGGCGTTGTACTCTTCATCAAAACCACCCCACCGCATGTGCCGGAATTGTGTGTCGGGATGTTTCTGCACAAATCCTTCCGGCACGAAACCTGCAAACGCAGGCGCTATGGGCTGCATACCCAACTCGCGCATACGGGTCAGGATTTGATGCTGCAAAACGATTTGGTTCTGTTGCCAGGCATCAGATAAGGGACCGTCCCACTTGTTCAGATTGCCCATGCGATGCCAGGGAAGGTGTGCGGGGGCAGTGAAAAACTCACGGATTTCTTCTTTGTTCAATCCCATACGCAGCCATACCCGTTCCGCAATGGCTTCGCTGGCCACGGTAGCCAAGGGCATATTTACACCATAAAGAGCCATCCTGTCAATTTCTTTTTCCCAACGCTCCCAGTCCCAGTAAGGAGTAGTATAGCCGAATGTACAAACATTAAGGAAATAGCGCAACTCATAAGGGGACACCTGTTCATACAATTCATAATCGGGCCACGGCATCACCGACGTTATATGTTCACCGCTCCATGTTTTCATACTCTTGCAGGCCTCTTTCATGTACGTATGAAAAGCGTAACAGATAGCAACGGAGCTACTTCCCCTTAGGGTAAGCCGGCCGTCGCTTGCTATCACTTCGAATATATCTTTACCTTCGGATGGTTCGATATATTCAAAGTGGATAGACTGTGCTCTTTCCCCAATCTGACGTTCTATTAACTGTTTGGCGGGGGTGATAATATCCGTCTTAGGCTTGTGGCATGAGCAGAAAAAAAGCGTTGCTGAAATCAGTAAATACTTGATTATTGTATGTATCATAGAAAATCATAAATGTTATAAGTGAGTATCAATATTTTTTCTTCGATGCTTCTTTCACATATTCCAGTTCCGTAATAATCGGTAAATGGTCTGACAAAAGCGACTGAACAGTTTGTGTACTAATCACACGCCATCCTTTTTGCGGGTAAGCAAACAAGTAATCGATCTTAATCACAGGTTTCCATGCCGGCATTCCAAAATCATCGTTGCTTGCAGCAAACCAGCTATCCATACCACGTATTGCCTCCGAGTAATGACGCGCGTTGAAATCACCTCCCAAAATTACAGGATATTTATAATTTTTGAAATGCCCGGTAATAAATTTTATTTGCTCCGCCCGTGTTTCTTGAGAGTTGACGTCCAGATGCGTAGAGGTAAAAACAATGGTATCATTACCCATTTCGAATAATCCCTCCAGCATGGCCCGTCTCTCATGCTCTTTGACCGGATGGGGCAGCATTATCTTTTGGACAGAAATATATGGATATTTACTTAACATCCCAATACCGTAATAACCGGTAGAATAGTCAATCGTTTTTCCGTAAAGCCCAAACATCCCCGTATGATAGGCAAGTTCGGATATAAAATCCTTCCCCTTCTGATGCGGGGTACGCTTACGGTCTGTTTTGCTATCCACTTCCTGAAGCGCCACAAAATCAGGCTTGAAGGATTTGATGTGATGAGCAAGTTCCTCTAAAGATGCCAGTTCGCCAAATCTTAAATTATAGGTCATTACCCGCACCCGTAGAGTATCTTGCGCGTAGGCAACACCCAAAGTCAGGCATAAAAACAATAATAAATATTTCTTCATTGAATACATGGTTTCTATTTTTTAATGATTACTTTTCCCAGCCCGGATTTTGTCCTAACAGAGGATTCTTCTGACGCTCGGGATTAGGCACGGGCCACAAATAATGTTTCGTTGCGTCGAAGTAGCGTGCTCCGCCTTCCGCGGTAGACTTTTCGTAGATAACATCACCAAACTCATCTACTCCGGTATCGGGATATGGGTTGGCGCCCAAATCATTCATACAAACTTTCAGGCTGGGACCGGTGATGGCACGTCCAAAGCGAAGTTCGCCTTCACGCCAGCGCATCACATCAGCGTATCTTGTTCCTTCACCTGCCAACTCAATGCGACGTTCTCTTCTCAATTCGGTTTCGAGATCCATCCCCCATGCGCTAAGCTCGTCAAGGTTCATACGATGCATATTCACACGATCTCTAAGCCTGTTGATGGAGTAATCAATCTGTGTTTGTGTCAGTTTCTTGCCTTGTAGTTCGAAAGTGGCTTCGGCATAAATCAGCAAGATTTCGGCAAAGCGGATGACATTAAGATTCCCATGCCCACCCACACTTGAACCGGCCAAATCAATATCGTTATACTTTTTCAGATAGAAACCTGTACGGCTATTTGCCCCTACACGGTTGTTATCTTGCAATGAAGCAAAACGAGGCAGATTAAATATCTCGTTGGCCTTATCTGTATCAGGGTCACCGTCATCTCCTCCCGGCCATTTGTCACCCGGAGCATATAAAGTCATCTTCATTCTAGGATCTCTGTTCTGGAAGTAATCCACATAATGCTCTTCAGGCGACTTGTATAACGATGAGGTCTGCACACCGGTCTTTTTATAATATTCCAATCCGGTTTTTGCCGGTTTACCGTCTGTACACAGATAAGCATCCACTAATGACTTCGTTGGATTGAGGCGTATATAGTCTGTCGGACTGCAAGTTTCATTGGGTAGACTTTGTGTACGGATTTCAGGTACAAAAAGGCTATATACGATGGCTTCGATATTTTTCGGATCATTCTCGACATCCCCTTCGTGATGAAATAGTTTTTCGTATTCATACAGGCCATAGGGACTGTTTTCGATGATATATTCACTCGTTTTTGCAGCCAGTTCCCATCTTTCGTTTTGCAAGGCAATACGTGCCAATATAGCTAAAGCGCCCCAGCGGTCGAGTCTTCCCAGTTTATCGCCCGTATACCTTTCTTCAGGCATACGCTCTGCCGCCCATTTCAAATCCTCGACGAGCTGGTCGATGACTTTCTCTCTGGGAGTACGTTCGATATATGCATCTTCGGGCTGGATGACTTCTCCTACCCAAGGTACATCACCCCAAAACACCGTGAGGTAAAAGTACATAAGCGCCCGGATGGTTTTTACTTCTGCGGCATAAACGTCCTTCTTATTTTGTGCCACCTGCGCTTTATTATAGTTGTCTAAAAAATTATTGCAGCGATAAATATAGCTATACGCTCCTGTCCAATAGGTAGTGAAGGGGAAGCCGTCAGTATAAGAGTGCTTGCCTCCCGAAACCTTACTTAGTCCACTAGTAATATTCCCCCACATGACAGTTTCGGCCGTCGATTCACTCCAATTCACGAGATAGTCTTTTTGTAAAGCTTCGTAACAGGGAGGCAAGGCATTTTTAAGCTGATCTTCATTTACCCAGAATGTTACATTGTCCGGCTCGTTAGGGTTCGTTCTATCCAGAAAATCGCTACATGAGGTAACTATACCAAAGAAAGCAATGATTAAAAAGTATTTTGAGTATTTCATCTTTATAGTCGTTTAATAGGTTAGAATGTTATTGATAATCCAAAAACATAGGTTTTTACTTGCGGATAGACATCTCCGCTGGTGGTCCTCACTTCAGGGTCATAAGCCCCGAAGTAATCGGTTTTAGTAAACAAGTTATCTGCCGAAGCATATACTCTAAGACTATTAATGCCAAGAGGTGCCACCATCCGGGCAGGAAAACGATAACCTATCTGAATATTCTTCAGGCGCAAGTACGATGCATCCTCTTTCCAGTAGTCACTGAAGAGCCTGTTGTGCTCCTGCGACTGATAAAGTCTGGGATAAGAAGCATTTGGATTCATAGGCGTCCATCTGTCAAGATGCTCTTTTTTAGGGATTGAGTAGTCATTGATAAACGCATGCCGAGCCTCATCCTCAAGGTAACCGGCAACTTTGCCTACGCCTTGCAAATAGAAACTGAAATCAATGCCTTTCCATTCTAAACCACCCTTGATTGCATAGGTGTAATGGGGCTCTTTCTCGCCAAACACCACTTTGTCGTAGTCATCAATTACCCCGTCGGGAGCGCCGTCAGGACCACTGATGTCCCGATACTTAATATCTCCGGGCTGTACAATGCCGTTTTGTGATGCAACAAGAGGAAATTTTGGTTTCTGGTACTTACCTGTAGTTGTATTCACTGATTCAAAGTCATACACTTGCGCCAGCCCATCAGTCAGATAACCATAGAAAGCACCTATCGGATCACCTACCCGACGATACGAACCGGAAGCCGTACTGGTCAGCGACTCCGGAGTTCCACCCAAATCGGTAATCTTATTACGAGCGTCCGACAGATTGAACCCGAGATTGTAATTTACACTTCCGATCTTATCACGCCATGAAAGATTAAGCTCCCATCCTTTGACATCAATCTTACCAAGATTGACATAACCTACGTTACTACTGGAAACCCCGACAATAGCCGGAACATCGGGACGAACCAATGCATCAATATTTTCTTTCTTATACCAATCAAAGTCCACATTCAGTCTATTGTTCAAAAAACTAAGGTCTACCCCAAAATTAAGCATGCGGATGGTTTCCCACTTGATATCGGGATTACCGATTTTGTTTTGCCAAAGTCCCATAACAGGTGTATTAGAAGCTCCGATAGGATAAGACTCTTCGGTTATGATAGGTGACAAGTAAGGGTAGTAATTACCGGGAATGTTTTGATTTCCCAACTCACCCCAGGAAGCACGCAGCTTACCCGAGCTCAATACCGAAGTAGCGAACTCCATGAATTTTTCACGTGAGAAGTTCCATCCTGCCGAGAACGATGGAAAATATCCCCAACGATTGCCCTTGGCAAATCTTGAAGTTCCATCAGCACGCAGGTTAGCTTCAAACAGGTATTTACCGTCAAAAGCATAGTTGACACGACCAAAGTAAGAACGTAAAGCCCACTCGTCTTTTGTTCCGCTATTCATAAAATTAATCATTCCGGCACTAATAACGTGAATATCCTCAACCATCACATTATCACGTGTAGCACCCAGTGTGCTTCTATTTTCCCACTCTTGCGAAAATCCCAACAATGCTCCCAACTCGTGGCGTCCTATGGTTTTATTAAAGTTCAGGGTGAATTGCAACGTTTGGGTCATAACGTCAAGATGGCTTTGTGAGATATAATCCTTGGCATCTTCATTTGCTTTCAACGGGCTACCGTCCGAGTAATAAGACAACATCTTCGGGTTAAACTCATCCACTTGGCGGGTATATATATTAGCAGAGTACTGCATACCTACATTCAGTCCGTCTATAATTTTGAGATCTGCATTGAAAATACCATTGAGCACACGTGTTTTCCGTTCTTCCATTCCCGACTCATAAGCTACTTGCAAGGGGTTACGTACCGAACCGTACGACCAGTTCTCACTATCTACCATCCGGCCATTCTCGTCAGGAATTTGCCACATGACGGGAAGTAACGGAGACATACGCTGTGACAGGCGGAATACTCCTGATGTGCCACTATAACCCAAGTCCTTTTTATAGAAATCGACATAGCTCATCTGTCCGGTCAGTTTCAGACGATCATACACCTCCGTGTTTACACTGATACGCGCATTATGTCTTTTGGAACTATATCCGTCACCTACAACCAGTCCATCCTGATCCAGGAAACCATACGACATAAAAAATCCGGTTTTCTCGCTTCCACCCCGTGCACTCACATTATGCCCCGTTTGAAAAGCCCGGCTTTTGTATATTTCGTCAATCCAGTCAGTATTGGAATATTCGTTGGGATACAGTCCCGAATCATATTTATCGAAAGCCTCTTGCGTATAGGGCTTGGAAAATCCGGCAGCACTCATGGCTTCATTGGAGAGTTCCATGTATTCCCTTCCGTTAACAAGTTCGGGCAATGCTGTGGGAGTCTGGAATCCGGCATATCCGTTATATTGGAATACTACCCGTTCTTTCTTTTCTCCCTTTTTAGTAGTTACAAGAATGACACCGTTGGCGGCACGTGCCCCATAAATGGCTGATGAGGCGGCATCTTTCAATACTGATACACTTTCAATGTCCGAAGGATTCAATAAGTTGATGTCTCCCCCGGCTACTCCATCAATCAAGATCAAAGGCGCTGTACTACTATTGATGGTTCCCGTACCACGAATGTTGATGCTGGGCACAGTACCCGGCTGTCCCGAAGAGGAAACGATACTAACTCCAGGCAATAATCCTTGCAAGCCTGTAGTCACGTTAGTAATAGGTCTGTTCTCAATAGCCTCCGCTTTGACCATAGATACGGCACCTGTTACATTCACTTTCTTTTGCACGCCGTAGCCCACAACTACTACATCTTCCAGGCTGACAGCATTCTCTTTCATCACTACATTTACTGTCGTTTCTTTTGCTATGACACTTTCTTCACGGTAGCCGACGTATGAGTACCGAAGTGTACTTCCATAAGGTGCTTTGATGGAATACTGACCATTGATATCAGTTATTGTACCCATAGTCGATCCCTTTACCGATACGGTGGCTCCGATGATCGGTTCCGTACTCTCGTCAGTGACTTTGCCTTTCACGTACAGTTCCTTCTTACTTTCTTGCGAACCGACAGGTTCGGACGTGCTTTTATTTTGATATTCTTTATTATAAAATAAAATACTGTCATCCAGAAAACGGAACCCAATGTTAGTCCCTTTTAGCAAAAGAGTTAATGCTTTGTTTACATCTGTGTTTTTCACTTCCAATGACACTTTCCTACTCGTATCCACAAATTCTTTGCTATAGGCTACATTCATTGAAGCCTTCTCCGCTATCTGACTGATAGCTTCTTTAAGAGGAAGTTCTTTGATACTAACTGATATTTTTTGCTGTTGTGCATAACCAAAAGCTGTGACGAATATGCACATTAGGGCTACAATACACCTTCTGCCGGTGGATGAAAAAGGAGAATCTTTTTCCATAATATTAGTCTTTAAAGTTAATAGTTCAATATCTATTAGCTAATACACAAGAGATATTGAAAAGTATTACGGCAGATTAGTTAATGAATATTAATATGAAATATGTTGGGAGAATCTGCCGGAAACCCATTCATATTTAATAAAAAAGAGAAAAACACTCCGAAGGTATAGTTTCTAATAGAAAAAATAGAGGGATATATCGCATTTTTTCATTTCATGCACAAATTAGCCTCTTTACCCGAATTAATTAGTACCTTTGGGTGCATAAATTAATTCATTTGACTATAGTGTTTCTTTCGATAGACTATAGTCAAATAAAAGAAGCACTATAGTCAACATTTCGAATGACTATAGTCAAATGAATAAAATGATGCAGCCGGAAACAATATTTACTGAATAACTAAAAACAAAATAAGACATGAGTGTTTATTACGATCTTTATGCCAGTGGCAACCCGCAAAAAAAGGAGGAGCAGCAGCCACTTCACGCCCGAGTGATTCCGTCGGGAACTCTTGATGCGAAGAAATTCATAGAATTGGTGTCGAAAAGCAATGGTTTTAGTCAAGCCACCATTGAAGGATGCCTGCAAGCAGTCACCGATGAATTACAACATTGGTTGAAACAAGGCTGGATTGTGGAAGTCGGAGAATTAGGTTATTTCTCCTTATCGCTGAAATGCGATCGCCCGGTAATGGAGAAGAAAGAAATCCGCTCTCCTTCCATCCACCTGAATAAAGTAAACCTCCGCATCAACAAGAAATTCCGTGAGAGTTTGGAACCATTGCTGCTGGAACGCATGGAATCACCTTACCGAAGCAATGGCAATCCCGATGAAGACAAATGCCGCAGCATCCTTTTGCAACATTTGGATGAACAAGGCTGCATCACCTGTGTCGATTTTACGAGGCTGGCCGGCATAAGTAGGTACAAAGCAACCGGGCTGTTAAATAGCTATTTAAAAGAGGGAATCATACGAAAATACGGAGGAGGCAAGACGGTGGTGTATTTAAAGAAATAGGAAAACAAAGAAAAATGTGTCAAAAGCAAGGATTCAGACAGCACACCTCAAACTTTTGACACATTCATTTCTCACTATTCAAACCGAACTTCAGAGATGCCTACGGATTTTCCCTGTTGAGCGGCTATAGTCAAGCGTATAGCCTCTACTTCAATATGATTACTCGGGTGAATCACATTGAACCTATCTTTCCCCAACTGATAAGAATCTGTAACATATAATTCAAGAACTTTCCAGATTCCTTTTGATTTATATTCTACTTTCCAGCTTACGGGTAGCAGAACGTTTTCTTGAGGATTCTCCAGCCAATATACGGAAAGAGAATTTAAAGTATACGGAGTTTTAAAATCGAACGTCAATTGTTGCTCTTTTCCATTCTCTGCAGGAATAGAGACCCATCTCTCCAAACTAAAATCAGCAGAAGAAGTAGCCACTTTCCCATCGCAAACTGCCTGCTCTGATATTGCATTTCCACTCGCGATAGATGAAGCCGATATTTTCCCAATCAAATCCATATACTTCATTTCTCCTTGTTGCCCCCCTACAGTCGAAACATCCTTGTTCAGCCAGACAAGCATTGTACGATTATCTCCTCTGTTACACCAGGCATAATAAGGCACTAAAGAAATTCCGCCCACTTTTATAAAATCAAGTCCTTTCAGTTCACCGGTTTCTTCAATCGTAACCTGTGCTTTTTCTTCCGTCGCATCGCCCAGGAATAATTGCTGAACAGGTCCTCCATTATCTATTTCTTCCGCACAATAAACCAGTGGACCACGTGTCACAGCCGTTTTCCCCACATTATCCTTCACTTCCGGAATACAGTCAACAAAACGAACAGGCATTGGCAGTTCAAGCTCTACTGTATCGCCGCTCACCCAGTCCCGCTCTATTACTGCAAAACCTTTCTTCATCACATACTTCACTTTTTCTCCGTTTACACGTATCTCAACTGACAGATGCCGCTGTTCTTTGTAAGGATAAAGTCCGCCCGGCACAAATTCATCTTTCGTTGCCCAAGTAGGAATACGCATACTTATTGAAAAATGTTCTTTCTTCTCCGGAGTAACGATAAGGCGTACTTTTCCGTCAAATGGATACCCTGACTCTTGCTCCAAAGCAACTTTCCCTCCCTTCAAAGGAATTGTTGTTCTACTCCCACCATAAAGAGTAAGATAAATATTATCTGTACTATAAGCATACATATATCCTGGAACTTGCAGAATGAGGCGAGAGATATTAGGAGGACAGCATGCGCATCCGAACCATTCGGCCCGGCCACCATTACCATGATTAAAACGCCTTTCTCCATCAGCTTCCAAAGGGTTCACATAGAAGAAACGATCCCCCTTCAAGTTAGTTCCGGCTAAAGCATTATTGAATAAAGACAGCTCGGCAATATCCCAAAATTTCGCATCACCGCTACCTAGAAATAATCCTTGATTAAAAAAAACATTTGCTACAGCAGCGCATGTCTCGTTATAAGCTGTCAGATTAGGTAACTCATAAGGAGCACCGAAACCCTCCATACCTTCTACTGCACCCAGCCCTCCGGTTATATGCATACGTGTTGTTACCAGATTATTCCATATAGCCTGAAGTGCCTTGTCATAATCATGGAGTCCGGTCAGTGCGTCCACCTGTGCCATAGCCGTATAAAGATAAGCCGCACGCACGGCATGTCCCACCGCTTCCGTCTGTTGGCTGACCGGTGCATGTTGTTGTGCATAAGTAGCTGCCATCACCCCTTCACCCTCCGGACGGTAAGTAACTCCGCGAATCTCCAGAAATTTTTTAGCCATATCAAGATACAATGGATCATTCGTCACCCGATACAATTTACAAAGAGCCAGTTCTATTTCCTCATGTCCGGGAGCCTGATTAACCGGTTTTCCATTATTATAATTTGGATCTCCTCCTTCAAAGAAAACCTTATTCACATGTTTGGCACTCTTAATAGCAACATTTAACAGTTTATCTTTACCTGTTGCCTGATAATAAGCAACAGCGGCCTCATACAGATGCCCTACATTATAGAGTTCATGGCTATGCACCAACCAAGAATAAGGTTTCTCTCCCATCTCACGAGGATCGGGATTACCACAAATATGAGAAATGTACAGATACCCGTCTTCTTGTTGCGAAGCAGCGATCAACTCTGTCACATCATCCATGAACTTTTCCAGTTTCTCATCCGGCTGTATCATAAGTGAGTAGGCAACTCCCTCCATTACCTTATATAAATCTGAACTGATGAAGCGATGTGTTTCCGGCAGTTCGGTGGGTTTACCTGCACGAAAAGCAGCACAACGCCTGAAGCGTTCAACAGCCGGTGCACTCTGATAAACAGAAAAAGGGACTGTAACGCTTATCTCTGTCTTCATTCTTTCTTTCCAAAAACCATCAGTCAACGTTACCTGATTAAAGGGGATGGGGATGATCTGCTGTTCTTCCTCCACACAAGCCGTCGACAAGATGCACAAACTAAATCCTACTAATAGATGTCTCATTCCTATTTCTTTTTAATTATTACTTGCGTATATTTATCCATGACCGGTATTTCCAGCCGACAAAACGGATGCGCCTGATTCATTATTTCAAAATCTTCCACTTCTTTTTGTCCAGCTATAACAGTATACTTTCCTTTATATTTACTTCGGCAATACTTGAATCTCCCTTGCCCACTTATCCCAGACAGCCTTCAACTCTTGTGCTTTTTTAGGATTCTTGGACGAAAGATCATTCATTTCCGTACGATCTACTTTCATATTATACAGTTCCCACTCATCGCTCATAATATCCTCGGTAACAAGTTTCCAGTCACCCATACGAATACCGCCATGACCTTCGTGTTCCCAAGTCATGATTTTGTGGGGAGTGAGTTTTCTGGCCTTTATCACAGGCACAATACTCCGGCCCCGCATTGCACGAACCTCGTGACCGTTGAATTCTGTTGGATAATTGGCCCCGGCCAGGTCCACAAAGGTGGCCATGATATCCGGAAGATAACACGGAGTTTTTTCCAGGCGACCGGCCTTCTTTACCTGAGAAGGATAGCTGATGATGGACGGGGTAGATATTCCTCCTTCGTGGATGAACTTCTTGTACATGCGGAACGGCGTATCGCTAGCGATACTCCACATCTTTCCCTGACTGGCTCCGGTACGGGCAGAGATGCGTTTCCATTCCTGATAGTTTGCCTTGCGATCCTTCTCCCACGAGTAGCCGAAAGGAACATCTTCCGGTTCGGCAGAGCAACCGTTGTCAGAGAGGAAGACTATCACGGTATTTTCGTAAACGCCTTGTTCTTTGAGTTTAGCTACCAGGCGACCGATGTTGAAATCCAATATTTCTACCTGAGCAGCGTAGATGGCGCGGCGGAAGTCAAGGTTTTCGCGATCGTCGGCACTTAGGGTATTCCAATCTACCATATCCTGCTTACCGATAGAAATGTTTTTATCAATAATACCCATATCTTTAAGGCGTTTCAGACGTGCGTTCATGACAGGCTCCCAGCCATTGGAATACTTGCCGATGTATTTGTCGACAATCGAATCGTGTGCTTCGAGTGGCCAGTGAGGAGCGTTGTAGGCCACGTAGGAGAAGAACGGTTTGTTCTGTGCTACGGATGATTCAATCTGTTTCAATGCCTCATCGGTGAAAACATCGGTAGTATACCAGTTACTGCCGTTTTCGCGGTAAGTAATTTCCTCCGGTGGATTGGCAGAGAGATATAGTTTATCGTTACGATACACCTCACAGCCGCGGAGCACACGCCAGTAACTATCCACCCAGTTATGAATGGCATATACATTCTGAAAACCCCGGTGATAAGGCCAGGCAACTTCTTCGGTACCCATGTGCCACTTGCCCGACATGTTGGTAGTATAGCCAGAAGCACCAAGTACTTCGGCAAGGGTAATGCATTTATCGTTTAGAAAACCCTGATAAGCTTCTTTCTTAGAACCGCCGCCAGTCATATGACCTATTCCGGTTTCGTGCGGATGCAACCCGGTCATGAGTGAGGCACGAGAGGGACAGCTTCGGGCCGTGTTATAAAACTGCGTAAAGCGGATACCCTCGGAAGCGAGCTGGTCGAGGTTGGGCGTATTAATTTCACTGCCGTAACAGCCGATATCAGAGTAACCCATATCATCACATAAGATGAGTAGAATGTTGGGGCGATTGTTATCACTCTGTGCATGTGCATAGGATGTGGGGCCTATCATACTACCTGTTAATAATGCTACAGGCAAAGCAAGATTTTTGTTTATCATATTTTTTTAATATTACTCCGGGAGATAAATCTATCCAACAAGGAAGCAGGCTGATGAATCAGCCCGAAAAGGATTTATCCTGTGGCTTTCTTTGTCAGGCAGATTTATCACCCAGTTTATAAAACTACAGTTCTTTCTTCACTCTAACTTTAATAGTATGAATAACCACCCCTTCTATATCCCGGTGATTAGCCTTAGTAAGTGTTGTAACAAGAATAAGTCCCTTCTTACCTTCTGCAGTAAGGTAGGAATATACCGTGTTGGCGGTGACTTCCACCATCTCCTGCGTAGCGGTCAGGTTTTGCAGCGGCGTTGCATCTATCTCTTTCACTGCATTGAAATCTGCGGCAGTGAGATTGGTGCGCTCGAATTTTGTGGTTTTGGCTCCGACGAAGGACTCGCGGCCCGCCTTAGTGCGTGCATCTGGAGAGACGAATACCGGCTTACCATTCACTTCTCCCATAGTGATATCTACGCTGGAAGCCCATTGTTCCACGTCGCGTTGCTTATACACCCGGCCTTCGTACCAACTGGCCAAATACATGCCATACCAGTAGTCGTATGATTCGAGGGTACGTTCGAGGGTGAATTCCACCACGGGGGTAATTCTTACGGCCATTCCCGCTTGAAACGATTCACCATCACCCGAAACGATTTTTACGCGAAGAGCTTTGTTGCTCTCAATGTTCTCAATGGTATAATCGAAGTCGTACTTTAACGGCATATCCTCGTCAAAGAGTTTATCTGTTCCACTAATGGGATTAGTCTCTGGAACGCCCGTTTTTGGGTTGGCGTTGTAGAGACCCACCTGGCGGATGCCCTGGGTGCAGGTGATGGTGCCTGTTACGCGGAAGCTAGTTACCCCGTGCGCTATCTGCACGATGTTGTTGGCGTCCACCCCGTTGAATGTAATGTTCACGGGAATGTCGTATTCATAGCCACGGCTATCGCAGCTGGTAGCAATGATTACTCCGGCAATCATTGCGATAAATAACAGTATGTAATTGATTTGTTTCATAATCTTATTTGCTTTGAAGGTTATTACCATCCGGGATTTTGCCAGATTTTACCGCCACTCTTGTTGATTTCATTGTTCGGTATGGGCAAAAAATACATTTTCTCGTCAAATTTGCGGTTCTCGATAAAGTAACGGCTGTATTTGCCGTTCTCATCTACCTGACCACCGTAAACAGTGGCACCGAGTATCTCGAAACCGAGTTTCCAGCGGCGGGCATCCCAGAAGCGGTGCTCTTCGCCAAAAAATTCCATACGCCTTTCTACCATAATGTGATTGTTCAGCGAGGCTTTTGTCCACGGTTTGCCGTAAGGGTCGTTGGTGGGGTCAAGGGCATCGGCACCAACGCGAACGCGCACCCGGTTGATGGCTCCGATAACCGCAGCCGACGGACCGGTGGCCTGATTTTGTGCTTCGGCAAAGTTAAGCAGAACTTCGGCAAACCGAATCATTTGTACGTTCTGTGCAAGACCACCGGCCTGACGGAAGTCGTGGTCGGGGTTAATGTACTTCTTCACCATGAAGCCATTCTGACCGCTGGGAGTAGCCTCATCGTATATGCGCATGTTGATGGTATGCACGCTACCGTTCACCCGTATCTGATCACCGTGGCGGAAGATTTGCATTTCTAGACGAGGGTCGCGGTTGAGCCAGAACTGTTCATCGTCGTAATCCGTAACCTGGGTGTTGAATACGGGTTGATTGTTCTCATAGCCCAGAATGGGTTGACGTCCGTCTTTCATGGTATAGGCATCTACCATATTGAAAGTAGGACGCATGCCACATACGTTACCGCCAGCATACTCGGACGAGAGACTCATGGTGTAGGCCTGGGTGCCGATAACACGCAGGTATGAAACGATGCTCTCCACATTCTTGCGGGTGTTGAAAAACTCAACATAGTTGGGGTGAAGGTCGTACCGATTTTCGGTTATCAGTGCGTTGGCCGCATCTGCGGCTGCCTGCCAGCGGGTTTTGATATCGGCTTCGCTGAGTCCCTGCGTATGTAGCGGACTGGCATAATAAAGCAGCATGCGTGCTTTATAGGCCATCGCCATGCCTTTGGTGGCGCGACCGAAGTCAGCATCCGTTGTCCACTCCCATTTCATGGCGGGAATGAGCTCGTTCAACTCGTTGATGATGTAGTCCATCGTTTCGTCTGTGTTGCGACGCTCGAAGCCTTCCAGTTCCTGACCGTTGGGTACGGCATCACCAAGCAATACCAGCGGACCGTACATCTTGAAAAGTTCGCAATAGTACAGTGCACGCAGAAAACGGGCTTCAATTTTCATGTCAGCTTTCTCCTCATCGGTAACAGGAGAGGAGTCTATGTTGCGCAAAAACACATTGGCCATACGTATGGCTTTGTAGTAATCGCGCCACGGCAGATTGCCGCTGGCAAACGGTTCGTCGTCAGGCTTGAGAGTAGACTGCGTGAAAGCTGACAGGGGGAAGTTCCACAACATGTTGCGACCATTATCGGTTACGGCATCCAGCAATTGCTGATTATTGTTGGCCGTGAACGAGTGATAACCGGCTATGTGACGCATGGCACCGTAAAGGTTGTTGAGTGCATTGCGGGTTTTTACTTTATCGGAAAAAACGGACTGTTCGTTGTTCGACGCAATTTCTATTCGTTCCAGACCGGCTTCGCAGGCGGCAAATAGTGTGCCTACGACCAGTAGTAACAGGATTATCTTTTGTTTCATAGCGTATACATTTAAAAGTTGAATTTAAGTCCCATATTGAAGATGCGCGTTTGCGGATACGCTTCGTCTTTGATACCCTCGGGGTCACAACCTTTCACCTTGCTCCAAGTATAAACATTGAAGCCATTTACATACAGGCGTACGTCATTGAGACCGACCTTTTTAGTGAACGAAGAAGGCAGGGTGTAACCTAGTTCGATGTTCTTGAGACGGATGTACGATCCATCCTGTATGTAGTATGATGAGCCGAGCGGAGTGGTAGCCACATCTACACCTAGACGGCGGAATGTAGCGCGGGATGCCGTTTCTGGAGTCCAGCGGCCCAGATGCATATCTTTGGGACTGTTTTCGTACAAATACTCTCTCACCATAAACTCGGGATAGAACATAGATACGTTATCAACCCCTTGGAACAATACAGAAAAGTCAAGCCCTTTCCACTGGAAGCCCAGGCGAGCAGAGAAGTTTAATTCGGGGGTATTGGGGTAACCAATGGGAACTTCATCGTAGTTATTAATCACGCCGTCGCCGTTAACATCAAGAAAACGAACATCACCAGGTTGCACATTCCCCACATGCAGAGGTGCGGCAGAAATTTCGGACCATGATTGAAAAAGTCCCAGGGCTTGCCAGCCGTAATACTGACCAATAGACTGGCCTTTGCGGCTTTGATAAGCATATTTATAAGGTACCTCGCCGTTTTCAATAACTTCGTTGCGAGAGAAGGAGCCGATAAGTTTCACGTTATAGTTAAAATCTTTCACTTTATCGTTCCAGCCGAGTTCCACTTCGTATCCGTAGTTCTTTACCTCACCGATGTTCACCGGGCTGAGCCCCTGGATGCCGGAGAAGAGGTAAAAGTTGGTAACATTGCGTAGAATGTCGATACGGTTTTCGGTAAAATAATCCAGACCGAGGCTCAGCTTGTTATTGAAGAAGCGACTATCGATCCCCACGTTATACTTGGTGGATTTTTCCCACGTAATATTGTCGTTCCCGATCTGGATTTCTTTGAGACCATTTACACTCGTTGGATTGAGGCCGAAATTATAGCCGGCACCATCGCCCCAAACACTATCATAATAGTAAGCGAAGTTATTGCCCAACACATCGTTACCTACCTGGCCCACAGATGCACGCAGTTTAAGAAAAGAAACAATGTCGTTGTTAGCCAGGAACTTTTCTTCACTCACAATCCAGCCCACAGAGACTGCGGGGAATAGTGCGTAGCGGTGACCTTTGGTGAAACGGTTGGAACCGTTATATCCCATGTTCACCTCCAGTAGGTAGCGGTCGTTGTACTGATAATTTACACGGCCAACAACTCCCTGATAAATTTGCGAAATATTGCCATACATACTAGTTTCCGTTTTGGGCTGCTTGCGCGAATTTATGTTAACCAGCACCAGTCCGGCCACGCCATGCTTGCCGAAGGTATTCTTGTAGTTCAGCGCGGCTTCGGCGTAGGTTTTGCCGGTCATACCATCTTGCCAGGTGTTGTAGGCGGGTGCAGCGTAGCTGTTGTTCTGCAACGAATAAGTATTGGTGAAACGGTTGTATCGGTACAGCCCCAGGCCCACAGAATACTCCCGGTAAGACTTAATACCGTTATCGTACGAAAACTTAGCATGGAACGAGAGACCTTTGAGAATCATACGCAAATCGTGCTTGTAGTTGACTGTGGCTTGCAGGGTATTACTAAATTCTTTTTTATACCCCTGAAAGTTGATGGATTCGATAGGATTGTCCTGCCGGCGACCGTTGGCGCCGAAGGTACCGTTGAGATTAATCCAGGAAAAGTCCGTAGCGTTTTTGATGAAGTTTTCGTAATACTCGCTGCGTCCCGGACCGCGGAGGATACCGGTAGTATACGCCAGATCGAACGACAGAGAGCTGTATTTGCTCAGATTAATGTCGATGTTACCGCGGAAGTTGATACGCTGGAATCCAAAATCGGGATCGTAATTACGAGTGGGTACTTTTTCGCGCAGACCGGGGTTCTCGTTAAAGAGATCGCGAATGTAGGGCAGATCGTAAATCTTATCGAGGTCCGTCTGGTAGTTTCCGCCCTGATCAAAAAGGCCGATGGATACAAAATAACGGGCACGATCTGTTCCTCCACTTAGATTGGCATAGTATTTCTGCTGAAATCCGAGTTTAAACAAGTCGGGGGCATAACCGGTGAAGTGTGTGCTCTGGCTGTCTTTGCGTAGATATCGTTCTAAATCATAATCGGTAAATATGGGCGCTCCGCCATTGTTGATGGCAAACTCGTTGCGCAACAGGGCGTACTCGTAGTTATTAACCAGATTGGGCAGGCGGATAAACTCCGTTACTCCAGCTTCAGCGCTGAAGGTGAACCGTGTTTTCTGCGCTGTTCCACGCTTGGTAGTCACCAAGATTACCCCGTTGGCTCCGCGCACTCCGTAAACAGCAGTGGCCGATGCATCTTTCAACACCGATAAATTGTCGATATCATTGGGATCGATGTCGCTAAAGCTACGCTCAATACCATCTACCAACACCAAAGGGTCGGTGCTATTAAAAGTAGATACCCCACGAATCTTAATGCTGGCCCCGTCCTGTCCTGGGCGGCCGCTGGAGCGTGTAGACGACAGACCACTGATGTTACCGGACAAGGAGTTGGTGATGTTGGAGGTGGGAATACTCACCATTTCATCCGTAGTAACGGAGGAAATGGCACCAGTTACGGATACTTTTCGTTGCACGCCGTAGCCCACTACCACTACTTCTTCTAGCATTTCGCTGTTCTCTTTCAAAACCACCGAGATATTGTTTTGGCCCGGGGTTACTTTCAATGATACAGGCTGATAACCTACATAGGATACGGTAATAGAGTTCGACACGCCGGTGAGCTTCAGTCGGAAGCTACCATCGGTGGCGGTAATGGTTCCGTTGGATGTCCCGTTTTCCATAACGGTAACTCCAATCATGGTTTCGCCTGTCTGGTCGGTCACGACACCCTGTACAATTCTTTGTTGCGCGTACATCAGACATGACGAAAGCAAAAGTATTAGCAAAATATATTGTCTTTTCATATTATTTCGTTATTCAATGTTTAAAAGCTTATTTGCCATTCTAAAACTAATGAGGAATCTATGAAGGCAGCCATAAGATCTCCGTTCAGGATGACGTTCATCTTTGGGATAATGTTCGCCTTTACCAGCCTTTATTCTGCTCAATCCCTAGTTTGAGTTGTTCATTGTAAGGAATGGGCGCAAAGTACATCGGTTCGGTAAACTTACGGCTATCATCCACCACTACCTTTTGGTACATATATTCATCACCTTCGCGGGTAATCTTAGTTCCGTGTACGGGGCTGTTCAACTCGTTGATGCCTATCTTCCATCTTTTAAGGTCGAAGTAACGCTGCTCTTCGAAACACAACTCTATGCGGCGCTCATTGACGATGCGGGAACGGAGCTCATTCTGAGAGATATCTGCGGGTAACGGAGTGGTGATTCCGCCACGGGCACGCACTTTGTTGATAGCCTCGAGGGCGGTGATGTTAAATTTATCGGCATCATCGGGTCCATAAAGTTCGTTCATCACCTCGGCATAAAGCAGCAAGATATCTGCATAGCGGATGATGGGATTGATGTGATACGTTACCCCGGGGTTGGCATTATCGAAGTTTACGGTGCCGTAATTGGCAAACTTGCGCAGATAATAGCCGGTACGGGTAGACTTTTGATGCACCACGGAGAAACCGTCCAGCGTTTCGTCTGTACCGGTGTAAGTGTTGATGGTAGTGCTGCCTCTTACTTTGGCCCCGTTATAGATGACAATCTTATCCAGGCGTGGGTCACGGCCGGTGTACTGGCTACCGTCGGCTGTAACCGAAGGAAAGTAAATGGTACCGTCGGCATTGTCGAAGGCATCTACAAACTCCTGTGTGGGATACACACCACCGTTACCGCCGGTAGAAGGTGTAAAGAGAAAACCTTCGATATCGTTGCGTTGAGGCTCGCCTTTGTACACAATATATTCCTTTTTAAACTGGGCGTTGTTGGGTGCCATGAAAAACATATCATAAGTGTTGGCCAGATCAAATTCGGTATACTTCATAAAATCGTCAAGGGCCTCGGCAGCAGACAGACGGGCAGTCAAGCGATTGTCTTGCATATAGCCGTTCAGGGCCGATTCTACACCCACGTGATAGAGGTCGCTGGCAGCGTAGGCCAGGGTTTTGGCCTTTATGGCTTTGGCGGCTCCTTTTCCCCAGCGACCGGGGGTAGTGTTGATGATGGAGGGATGGTCTTCGGCCGCCTCGTTACACAATTGCACAATGTAGTTTACCACCTCGGCAAACGTGGCCCGGGTTACATCGGTAAGTTTGGTGCCTAACGGCAACCGGCTCTTCACCAAGGGTACTCCGCCATACATGCGCAGGAGTTCGAAATATAGATAGGCGCGTACCATTTTGGCTTCGCTGCCAAATTCTTTGCGCTTGCTTTCGAAATAGGCTTCGGGGTCGGACACGCTCGATCCTTTGGGTATATTCATGTAGTGCAGGTTCTCTTCCACCAAAAAACTTTGAGAGATGCCACTGTAGCATCGATCCCAAATGTCCAGCCCGGGGTCACCAGCGGTGTACTGAGCACGTGCCAGCTTGTTCACGGTACTTACTTCTATACGGTAAACGGCATCATTGGTGGCTGCATCCAAAAAGGAGCCGCCTACGTTGTTGTAGCCATTATTGAGATAGCTGTAACACTCATGCACAGCCAGTTCCATTTGCGCCTCTTCCTGAAACCGTTCTTCGGGTTGCAGATAGTTGAGCGGCTTTTCATCCAGGTAGTCACACGAGGTTACCATCACTGTGGCAAGCAATAAGCAAAAAAAATTTATAATTTTTACCTTCTTTACTACTTTTATATCATAGATGTATTTCATGTTCTTCGTTTTTAGAATTTAAGTGACAATCCAACATTATATACCCGCTGTGGAGCAATGCCAAGGGAATTACCGGACCCTTCGGGATCAAGTACGTTGAGTTTGTCCCAAGTGATAAGGTTGTAGCCCGATACAAATACGCGTAGTTCCTCCAACAGGAGTTTGTTTACCAGCTTTTTGGGAAGGTTATAACTTAGGGTTACATTCTTGAGGCGCAGATACGAGGCATCTTTCAGCCAAAAGGAGGATGCGCGGTTGTTATTTTCGGAGGCATCTACTGTGAGTCGTGGTAGGGATGCACCGGTATTGTCGGGACTCCACACATCAGTTTGGTGCTTAAAGATGGTACTGTTTCCGGCCATCGGATTTCTCCAGGGGCCATCAATCATGACGGATGTTTGTGCCGCGCCCTGAAACAATACGGAAAAGTCAAACCCTTTGTAGGAAAGTCCGCCCTGTATGCCGTAAAAGATGTTCGGGGTTTGACCGTGGCCCAACCAAGTTACATCATTCTCGTCAATAATTTTGTCACCGTTCAGGTCGGCGTATTTAATGTCGCCTAACTGCGGTGTGGCAAATCCGGGAGTGGCGGTAGCGGCATCCAATTCGGTCTGGGTGCGGTATAGACCTTCGGCAACGAGTCCGTAGTAGTCGCCATTGGCGTGTCCTTTGCGATACAACCAAGAATATTTCTGTACGGGTTCGTCCCATTCAATGATTTCATTCTTGTTAAAAGAGAAATTTCCGCCGATGTTGTACTTCAGGGGAAATCGGTCTTCGCGATAGTTCAGAGAAACGTCAATGCCGCTGGTTTTCTCGTGTCCCACATTCATTTTTGGGGTTACCATATAACCAAATATCTGCGAGTATGACATGTTGGAAGTTATCGGCAGATCACAGCGGTCATCTACATAATAATCTACGCTTAGGACGATGCGGTCCTTTAGGAAACTGGCATCCAGCCCAGCGTTGTATTTGTATGACTTTCCGTCTTTCAGCATCTTGTTGGCTTGCTGCTGCAGGAATACGCCACCTACGCCGCCCATTCCGTTACCGGTAAAATAGCGGTCGTTTCCTTGTGCCAACGAAATCATATAAGCATAGGCGTCGGCATCGTTAGTCCCTCCCATGCCAAAGCTACCTCTCAGTTTGAGGTAGGAAACTACATCCTTCATACCCTCAAAGAAGTTTTCGTTGGTGATGTTCCATCCGGCGGCGACAGTAGGATACAGGTTGTACTTATCGCCTTTGGCAAACTTGTACGATCCGCCATAAGCCAGCGATAAATCGAATGAGTAGCGACCATCATAATCGTATCCGACACCCAGACCGAGACTTTCAAAGCGAATAGGCATGCTGTAGGCATCGCCGTCTTCGTAGCGGCTCCAAAGGAAATCGGCATACACGGTATGCTTGTTGAAGCTGCGCAGGTAATCCAGACCGAGCTCGTAAGAAGTCATGCGGTTCATGGCGGTGGGCTGCACGGTGTTGGGCATGTAGCCTTCGTTATCACGCATATACAGGCTTCCGGGCCCCATGTATTCGTAATTGGCAAAGGGTACGCGACGGTCCACGTTCTCCTTTCCATACAGAGTGAAGTACAGCATTCCTTTGAATCCCAGGCCGGGGGTGATGAATCCCAAATCCTGCTCCACAGAGATTTGCGCCACACCTTTTACGGTACTGGTAGTAGTGTATCCATTTCGGTTGAGTTGCGTCCACGGGTTGATATTGATGCCGTTTCCACCACCCATCTTTCCGTGTATGCCGGTAATGGCGTTTCCGGTTTGATCCACATAACCGTCGACAGCGTTGTAAAACATCGGAAAAGCATTGGCGGGTACAGTGAAAATGTTCGAATATACCTCGCCAATGTTATCCGGACGTGAGGGGTAATTGTTATCCTGAACCTCTCCACCAATGCGGAAGTTCATTTTGGTTTTCTCCCACGGTTTAAATTCAATATTGGACAGAACTTTGTAGTTGCTGAACTCAGTGTTAGTGCTGTAGGTAAAGTCGTCGTCGGTTTTAAACAATCCGCTGTTGTAACTCATACCCACGGATACGTAGTAATTCAGTTTCTCCGATCCACCGGCCACGCTAAGATGGTGTTTGTGCGAGATGAATCCTTTCTTCAGCAATTCCTTGTCCCATGCCACATTGGGGTGCGACAAGGGATTGGAGCCGTCGCGGTACATGGCAATGTCCTCAGGCTTGTAATAATCCTCAGTAGAGATTCCGCTGTTTTTGCGGGCCTGGTTGAAAAATAAGGCGTGAGTGGCTGCATCCACACGGGTGGGCATTCCCACCATCTCGTTGTATTGCATCTGCGATTTCACCGTAATGATTGGTGCCGAGAGAGTTCCTTTCTTTGTTTTGATAAGGATGGCTCCACCAGCTCCTCGCACCCCATACAGGGCGGCAGCAGCCGCATCGCGAATAATGGTGATGGTTTCAATATCGTCTACGGAAATGTCTCGGTAGTGTCCTACTCTTCCGTCGATATATACAGTGGGTGCTACGCGGTGTATCTTCACGTCAGCTCCGTCGAATCCCGGTTCTCCCAGGCTTTGCCGGGTGGTTACGCCAGCGATCCGACCACCCAGTAGATTGGATAGTATGGAAGAGGGAACATCGGCAATTTCACTGCCCGATATCGTTTGTACGGATCCATTAAAGCGTCCTTTGCAGTAATTTCGCCACAGCGTGGACACTTCCTGGGGACTACTGTCCTTCTCTGCCGCTGCTTCATTTGCCTCTTGCGCCGCCAACGGAATGACCAGGCCGACAATGGCTACAGCCAAGAAGACTCTTAGTTTAATAGTTAAACTCATACGCATAAATTTACAGGTTAATAATAAATGCGAATCAGTAGTTGAACTCTGATTCCTTGTTTTAGAAAATTAGATAAATGAATGCGATGGCAATTTTGCCCATCG